>Ga0209367_1001381_pt1 | contig 29634 bp, 16 predicted proteins | sample WorMetLIZISLAND2_FD_187412 | JGI IMG/M metagenome (GOLD analysis project Ga0209367, IMG submission 187412) | Marine gutless worms symbiont microbial communities from Max Planck institute for Marine Microbiology, Germany - Olavius geniculatus... ...
GGTAAGACCTGGCTAGCCAAGACTTACCTCCGGGGGTAATTATTGACACGCCAGATTTTACCCGGGGGGTAACTGTGGGCTAGCTAGTTTTTACCCGGGGGTAACTGTCGTAACGGGTAAGAATGAGCTGCCACACCGGCTTAATTTAACACGTAAGCTTAAGAACTAAAACTGTTGTAAAAAGTAGAAATAACTAAAACATGGAAACTTAAATACGAAACTTATACAAAACTAAAACAAAGAAAAATCCAATAAAAGTACAATAAACTGCAAAGTCACAATCGCAAAGCATATTTTCTGCCTACATTCATCATCCGCGTGCACCAAATTACCGCATCTTAGCGCTGATTGTAGCGTTCGATAACAACGCTAACAGAGTGACTGTAGTCACTCTGGACAAACGCTTTCTTTCCGCGACCAGAAATCGGACGCTGGCCTTCGGACATAAGCGGTGCGGTCGGCACACCCTAGCAACAACTGAGCTTCTTGTACTGTATCCTATCGTACACGCAGTGTACCTGAAGAATTCTAGCACATTCAGGCCTAAATTTATTACCATTTTGTTTGCGTATGCATATAAAACGCAGGATAAATACTACATGTCTATTTACGTCGCTGCTCCTATATACTCACTGGAACAAACTGTCTGCGAACACTGTCCAGATCAGCCGGTACTTCTGGAACTTTTAAATCTAGGCCTAAAACTGAACTGTTTATGTCCGCCTATACCGCACCTCGGACATATCAGCGCCAACAGAGCGCTTCTGATTTGCAATTAACATTATGACAATGGCTGGCGGTTTATCAATTGGTTTTTGGGCTGACCGCTAAGCCTTTTGTCGTGGTTGTCGTTTGTCCGTCTGTCCGTCTGTCCATCGTCCGTCTGTCACGGATGAAATGTGGCTAAACGGTGCAAGATAGGACCTAGGTTGCTATTGATCACCAATAGGAAATGGCATTCGCGCTTTCAGATGACATAAAACTCGTCCACCTTGGATAACCTTCAAGGTCCGTGACAACCAGTACGGTCAGCCCCACCTTAGCGACAGCTGGGCTTCTTGCTAGATTAGCTTAGATTAAGCATATAACAAGCAGATAAAGACGAGAAGTAGTGTTACCGGTCCATCGGGTAGCGACTCTCGTATCCTGGCGTTAAACTCGCGACCCTCCATGACGAGAAAATCTTCGCCGGGTCTGAGAATGCCGCACTTGGTGGCAATCGACCGAGCAGTGTTGACATTGTCTCCAGTCACCATTCGCACCGTGATGCCCGCCCGCTGGCACTTGCGTATTGCGTCCGGCACCTTCAACGGATCATTTAATTCGCAAAACGTCAACGTGACGAGAATAACCACCCAAAAATGCGCTTACGGTTGATTTGAATAAAACGTAGTGTACGGTATAAGATTAGAATAACGTTAAACGGAAAAATGTGAGAGAAAAAACACATTAACATGCGCTTACCTGTGTCGAGTAACAGATTATAGCGTGTAATCCCATATCGCAGGTGACGCTCCACAGCTCTACGATGGGTTTCTCATAAAAGCCATATGCAGCCTTCAACCTTTCTGATTTTTAACGAAAGTCAGCACTGTTTATGAATCATTATGGTCGTCATTAGTAACAGAAGGCCTTATTTACGCTTTCTTTTTCCACTTTTCTTCCAAAACCAGATAGCGAACCAAAACCAAAATTAAAGGAATGAGCAATCATTACCTGTAAGGAATTACTGACGTCAAATTTCAGCATGATCCGTTAAAGGATTTGGAGAGAAGGGCGATTTAGGTTTTCCCCAGTCGGGCTTACGGCGCCAGGCGGCCTTACGTTGGGTCCTGCCCCACAAATTTCTTTGGTCATTATTACGAGTTGATTGGTACAGACCTCGGGTCGGACGGGATCTTCAATGCCGACGATACAGATGCAGGTCAGATTGCTAACGATGTCGTCTTCGTTGTCCCATATCGGCTCCAATCTCATGAGGCTCTCGTTCACAGCCGCTGAACCTGCGTTCAAACCACAGATGTAATATATCAAATCAAATCAAATCATTTATTTAGTCAAGCAAATACAAAGACATTGACGTTTTCTAACGTTTCAAAAAAGTAATTAAATAAGTAAGTAATTTATACAGCCCGTTGGTGGTGTAGCATAGTGGTTAATAACGCCGGTCCTGGCCGGTGAACTTTTCCTATCCTGCGCTAGACTGATAAATGGCTGTTTGACCGCTTTGTGGGTAAAACGTCGGCTATCTGTCAACCAGCAAGACCAACTCAGCCTGCCATCCCTCCGGGGTCGGTTAAATGAGTAGTAACCCGTTATATGGGTTACGGAAGGTGGTGACCTTAACAGCTGACTGGGGCTGCCTAGCCGGCCGCTGCGCTAGCCTGTGTCTGCAAGCTGCACGCAGTGGCCGTGCGGCCGGCGGCTCTGGTCAGTGACGAAAAGCGCATTAGAGGCGTGTACGCGAGATGCGCTATACAAATGGACACCTTTACCTTTTTACCGTTAACTGTGACAACCTTGAACGCGCTCAATGTGCTAGTAAAACCAGAAGTAGAAATGTTTTACATGACGTCTGAAAGTAGGTAAACAGTGTGAACTGCATTTGAGAGTGTTCGGCAAAGCGTTCCAAGTAGATGGACCGGCATGTTTCAAAGCACGGTTTCCGTATAGGTTGTCATCTTGATCCGTGGAACCTGCAGCTGACCATGGCTTGCAGATCGCAGATGACCGCGCCGTCAGGGCTGGCGAATTAATAGGTCATGGTGGTGCTAGTTTACTGAGCTTTAACTCTAGTTTATTAGTTATTGTTCGAACATATGAATTCATTCAAAAACAAACTTGAACAGCTGACCGAATATTTCATATCGGTATTGTTTGCATTCTACAACACTGTAACTTAATTCTCAAATAAAACACGCAGAATATGCAAACTGGCAAAAGTGATTAATGTTCACAGCTGCCGCACGAGTCCCAGTTAATTAAACTCGACGCGACCGCTATGGCGATTAATTTCATGTTCTCTGTAGCCCTACCAACCCGTGGTTAATGCCCGATAGGAAAATGCTAACACCTGAGAGAAAATCCCGCACCTGCCATTCGAAATTTAAACTCGTTCTTTTTACAAATAAAAACAATGTTTCTAGAAATCACTCTGCTTAAGCCGGTTATTATCAACCGACGCAATGCACAAAACACACGCGACACATGTCGTTGCTAAGCGAAGCGGTTCGCGAGTTATCGTGTTAACAAAAAAATACGGACAACAAAACAAAACAAAAAAAAACAAAAAAAAACAAAAAAAACTCAGCGACGGCGCTGAAAACAATGCTACCGCGGACAGTAATAAAGCCGGAGGCTGAAGAAAAAAAAATTCACCGGTGACGTAGTCTTTATATGCGACGCAGATGGTTCTCAGTCCGTCGCAAGCCATCGGCTCAATCACGCTGTCAATAATCTGTTCTTGGTCACTTGCAGTGAACGGCTTAATCATACCTCCGCTGTCCATTATCCACGTACACCTACTCATCACCAAGAACAAGACTGAAACATGTCAGCAGGAACGTAAAAACCCACAGCGGGGCCCGGGGAAAAAACATATTTCCTTTGGTGGAGGTACGTAAAAAGTTGTTCTACACTAAAATGTTAGGGCCTACTTCGTTTGCGGTCCAAACTCCAAAGTTCTTAAACCAGATTTCTTTAGACACCAGAAACACTGATTTTGCTCCGACTTTTCATAAAGTTATTAAGACTCCCTTATTTTCCAACTGACACTGTAGTACACCATATCGGTTTAATGCTGTACACAGGATACTATAACATTCATTATTATAATTCGTTAAAACTGAAAAGTATCTGTTGCAATGACCATTTTGTTACAGTAAGTATTGAAAAATGTGCACTCTAGCCTTATTGCTTAACATCACTGGCTAAAAGACGAATTTAACGAAAAGTCGTAAAAATCGCGCAGATAACCCGCAGCCGACCGAGCGACCTTTTGAGAATGATTTCCGAGGCTCCTTTCGAGAAGACGCGAAAGCCGCCATTGCTCAGCTTGACGACGGTCGTCATGGACTTGCGCACAGAATTGAACGTGTAGACTTTGAACAGTTTGTCCTCGGGGGTCTCGGCGCGAACTTTCTCATAGTCCTGACCGAGTTCCAGCAGGAAGCCGAGCAGAGCGCACTCGGTCTTGTTGCCGATCTGTTTCGGCAGATCACCTCGCCGATCCGACGCCTGAACAACCAGCAGCGCCGAATTTGTAAAAGAAGAAGCCCAGCTGTTGCTAGAATAGCTGACCGTACTGGCTGTCAGTGACCTTCAAGGTCATACAAGGTCGATGATTTTCATGTCATTTGAAAGCCAATATGCCACTTCCTATTAGTGACCAATAGCAACCTAAGCCCTATCTCGCACCGTTTAGCCACAATGGCGCGTAACGAAATTCCAGATCATCCAAAGTCGATAACTTCTATTTCATCTAAAAAAGCGTATGGTACTTCCTATTAGTGATTAATAGTAACCTTGGTCCTACCTCTCACCGTTTCCGAGATATGGCCTGCTTTCCATAGAATTTCCTACCCCCTTCATTCAACCCCTAAAATAAAAATGTTCGCCTTGCAATATACCGCTGAAATCTTGCATGCCTGAGTTTCACACACATGGCTAATTATTCGTGCAACAAGTTTTTCCTTACAACCTAAAGCTTAGCCACAACACATCCGTTACAGAAGACAACGACAGACGACAACCATGGCAGTAGCTCGATCGTTACTTAAGTACGGTCGGCTAAAACGAAGTAACGGTATATACAGTCAATCGAGATGTCGAATGCGTCGAGGAAACAGAAGGAAATGCCGTGAAAGACTGCGAAGTATCGTAAGCTGCCACGACGAAGTTCAGGACAAAATCACGACCGAAAGAAGAGTTTTGGCAGGTATAGTTAGCTTCAAAAATGCATTTTGTGCATTATAGCAAGCAATTGAACTCGAAAAAACGTTGAAAAGCCAAACTTGGTGAACAAGTATGCCAGTTGTAGCTGAAAACGTCAAAGAGCAAGATCGGTCGAGCGTAAAAAAACTCAGAAAAATGACGCAGCGCTAGCAAATGTTGACTTTCAGCTTGAATAACTAAATGTTGCCTTAGGCAGTTGAGCGCGCGAACGGCCGCATATTAGCTCGGCACTGGGCGACAAATTTTTTCCCCTGATTTATAGTTTATGTGAGTGTGTGATTTAGCTTTTTTTAGACTAACACACGATGACGTTGATTATTATTATTATGAAATGCGATGATTAAGCTTGTGCTGACTGGACTTATCATATATATTATCCTGGACCATGCAGGATTTCTTTCACACCTGTCTGCCACCAGTTTAACTCCGTCGTCACTAGATGTCACGTGACTCCACTCACTCAGTCTAGATGGTTCGTCGCTACCTGGCGTGGTGTGTAGACGCCCCCTGGATAGACTACCGTATACCTCAGATCACAGCCACTAACGAGCATGACGTCAGTATGTCGTCACTGATGGCGTAATGATTCGGTTGCTGATAAAATATATTAAGATTACCTTCATCTAAATATACTGCAGATAGATCGATTCAAAAAATTATATCGTTCTAATTAGGCATATCTTAAAACGCGTAACAAGCGAACGAACTGGCAGTGTTTATTTCAGTTTCGTCGCATCGTACACGTTTTCACGTTGTCAGTAATAAATTTTGAAAGAAATGTAACACCAATGAGCAGCGAGGTAGAAATGACGTCAGTATGTGTCCCAACAAAACCGGGAAAGAGTGATATAGGTTGTTTAGGTTTAGGGATAAGGTTAGAAATTAAGGTTTAGAGTAAGGCTAAAAATTGGTACATGATTAAGGGGATCAGGGTTAAAAGGGGTTAGAAACTTGGAAATAAAAATGAAGTTAGGTAAGAGTTAAGGTTAGGGTTAGGGTTTGTGTAGTAGGCTAGTTTTGACGTTCCCGGTTTTGACAGGAAACCGTCGTAATCTATGACGTCAGTATGTCGTCAGTAATGACGTCGCTCGCTGTGAATTGGTCGTTCGTTGTTAGCGAGTTTGCCGGCAGCTCGACAGGGGGTGCACGTACGTCTCTCTGATCCACGCGTTATGTATGATGCGTTAGCACTGGTGGCGCAGCTTGCGCGCAGTGAAAAATAGGGGGAGGGAGTTTTGTTAAAATGTAAATCAAAACTTTCCCCATATTTTTTATTAGTTGGGCAATCTATACACCCTTAACAAGACCCTTATTTTTACTGGGCAATTAACACCATTAACAAAATTCCCCCTATTTGTTACTTTCCCCTATTTTTTAATCTACACCCTTGGCAAAATTCTCCCTAAAAAGTCCTAAATAAAGGAGGAAAACTTAAGTCCGAAATCGAGGGATCTGAGCCCAAAAGTGGGGAGGAAGTTGCGCCCGATTTTGATTCCAGATTTGGGGGAATAGAAGCCACTGCCCGTTAAATCTATCTGGATTCGTTAGTTATTTTACACCTGAATCAGTCATTTTCACCTGCTGATAACTGCCTTACCTGCACGCTGACAGTCTCACCTGGTGAATTTTGTTGCTGCAACCGCTGTCTATTGCTCAGTCCAATAACGTATATTATAGCATGCGCTTCGTTCATTACTTACTAGGAACGTGCTGTCCGTCTCTGTGTTGTATAGTTGCAAACTGGAAAAAAATTTATGTCGGCCCAATGCCAATATATTATGCTAACCAGACGCAAGCATTGTTTACTTACTTTGTTCCACGTTTTACTGAAAGTAGTAAAGATGTAAATATGGCACATTTTATCAAATGTTGTTCTTCTAAAATAATTCTCTTCGATGTTTTACTGCAAGTTTTCTTCAACTTTGTTTCAGGCGCGAACAAAACGACAAAACTAAAGAGAAATAAATTACTGTTGGATCGAGTTGCGCAACTGGCAGTTGCAATTAAGTAAAAAGTGACAGGGGAATGAAATAACATCCCCATTGCCACCGCATGCCCATGAAATTGTTCCCATCCTCAGCTCATCCCCACACACTCTGTCCCCATCCCCACCCCTATCTTTTTGTTGATGACAATAATTGTTGCTAATAATCCCCACATTTTTCTACTCTCGGTTACCAATGTACTGCAAATTAGTAGCATTTTACAACACCCCGTGCTATCAGTGTACATTAACACAAATTATCAACATTTCAAAACATGCAATGCGATGTACCAGTACTATTTAGTGAAATGAATCATTTCCATGTGTTATTAATTTGCAGTATATTAGTAACCAAGAGTAGTGATATGTGCAGATTATTAGCGGAAATTATATATACAGCAACCTACCACAGACGAAAGTCGTAGTTGTCCCCACTACCGCGGTAATTACCACGATTACCGCGACATTACCGCTGTCCCCATCCGCACGTTACTCTTTAGTTGCAAGCAATTGCACGCAACTGCCAGTTTTGCCGATTAAAATCTTTGCAAACTGAAATGACCTGAACTAAAAAAAATTCAGAGGTTAGTTCAGTTCTTTTCTGTCAGTTTGTAAACGTTTTTAGATTTCATCTCAGAGTTTGTAAGTCGGTTTCGACTGTAAATGCTTTTAAATGTTTGTTTTTGTAACTGATGTGATTCGTTCAGTGACTGACTCGCTCGCTCACTTTCACTCGTCCAAGCTAGGTAGGAAAAAATTAATATAGTCTATTTATTACAATTAAACACTGCTCTGATATCTAAAAGCGAGTAAATCATGGCGTACGATAACTCGCGATGTGTAAGCAGTGTTGATGGAGATCGCCTTGACCATCAGCTTGACCACTGGCTTGACCACTGGCTTGATCATTGTCTTGATCATTGTCTTGACCACTGTCCTTGACCATCAGCTGAGCGAGTCGGGCCGGCAGCTTGCTAAAATTCGGCGTCGACTTGTGATGTTCACCTGAAACGCAATGTGACGTCAGAAACAGAGTGACGTCACCGCACTGCAGACAGGCGCAGCACCAGCAGCAGCAGCAACGAACACAAACACATCGGAACACTGGCTTCAAATTTGTCCGGCTACCCAACCACAGCGATTCCAAATCTTCGGTACCGCTGATCTGCCACCACTCGGCATCATGACTTCATAGATAAGGGCTAAGAATTTCTCAATCGTGTAGGTTCTCCCGTGGCACCCCACGGTATGCACACAAGAAGCATCAGCGTCTGTAGTTTCAGTCTTTCCGCTCGGTTGATTAGAACACATCACCACTGAACCCTCATTATTCACGCAGGGATGGCCAGGCTGAGTTGATATCGCTCTGAGAGACCGTTCTCTGGTGACACATCACAGCACACAGCAGCAGCGGCGCCAGTCGGTAAGCTTAATCAGGTAATCGACTGCTACAGGTGATGATGTCGCTATAGTGGTCCTGCAGTTAACATTACTTGACGTACTTAGGTATATTATCGATTGATTCAGCGACTACGACCTTTATGACGTCAGCTCCAGCCGCATTTTTTCATCTTTTCTCACCACACCACACTGACCAAAGTGTAGCAGATTACAATACAATACAATAACATTTATAGTGAAAAAGGCTTATGGCACTGCAATCACTTTACAGTCAGTAGGCTAGTAGAAATGAGGACTGGAACAAATGAGTCTTAAGTTTTGTCTTTAATGCTCGCAAAGACTTTGAAGACGTCACTTCCGATGGCAGACTGATTTATGTTTTTGCTGCTGCGACAGGGAACGCTCAGTCGCCGATCGTGGACAGACGTGTCAGTGGTACAGCCAGTGCCGTGGTCGATGACGAGTAGTAATAAATAAGTAAATTGTACAGCGCGTTAACTGTAAATAACCTCGAATGCGCTCGTTGTACTAGAGGAGCGAGAAGTTAAAATGTTCGGGACGATTGAAAATAATCAACAAACAAAAAACAAACTACTCAGAAACACTCTAGTACAATCAACTTTTAATATTCGATCAACCATCGTAACCAAATATGTAACCAGCCATCTACAATTCGGTTCAACTCAGCCTTCTCTCCTTCGTGGCATGGTAAAAATGTCAGCTTTTTAACTAAATAGTAATATGGCAACGGCGGATATACACACTATTTATAGCAGCCTATTTGCGGCCCCGAGCCGATTGGTATGGCGCTGTGCTGCATTTATCAAATAAACCGCGTGAACTCTCGCAATATATACTGCGACAGCACCCCTAGTAAGTAAGTAAGCAAAGTGTAAATTGATATAGTGCATACTCAAAAAGATCTCCCCAGTGATGTGTCTATTAGTATATCAATTACTTACCGGCGACAGCAAATAGAGACAACATGACTCTTGCACTATATTAATGTTTGACCGCTGCATGATGCTAATTTTCATGAGTGAAAAGATTAAGGGTGTATACATTCACTTAAGCTCTGAACTAAATTAACTGAAGATTTTCACTTTTCTAAATATTTTTTTATATTTTATTTTAGCTTATCTTGTACTGTGTAACTTTGCATTCCATTAATGTGTCTCTTCCGTTGGTTTTCACAATGTCCCCGTATAGTCCTGTTGTCGTTTTACTTTCCCCCTATATTTTGAGATAATCGTTGAACGGTTCGTACCTGCTATATAGCTCTGTACGACGGTCATTCTGTTGGTGGTGAGTGTCCCCGTCTTGTCAGAACAGATCGCCGTCGCGTTCCCCATCGTCTCACAGGCGTCCAAGTGCCGCACCAAGTTGTTATCAAACATCATTTTCTACACCCGACACAAACACATCAACATGAGAGTCACTGACAGCAATTACGGTCGGCGGCGCTAGCTTCCTGACAGACCTGGCTGCGATTTTTGACGCTGGAACTGAATAACGACGACGACGGCAGTATCGATACCTTGCTTAAAAATTTTAAACCACTACATTAGGCCTAAACACGCCACTGTGCCCTCCACGCACGCCGGCGCTTCATCGGGGCATTGGTGCCAGAGGCACCTTTAGACCATTACGCTCTGGGCCTGACCAAGCCCGCCACCTTCCTGAGGCTCCGATCCACCGGCCACGAAAGAGCGTGCAGTCGCATACACGAGGCGTCCCCCGTGCTGCGAGCCGCTATTGTATACCGCACCTGCTATATACGTAGCCTACACTAGAGGTCAGTCTACGAAATAATGGTGCCGCGTCATTTTATCTGTTTAACCCAATCATGCCCGGCGTCCCCAAAAATGGGACACCTACTTTGACGGCAAACTGTAAAATAATTCAGGCACTAATGAGTTAAAAACATAAATACGTAAGTAAGTAAGTAGACGAACCCGGACAGCGTACGCGAGTGAGATGGTGACAGCGAGCGGCAGTCCTTCTGGAACGGCGACGACGAGCACCGTGATAGCGATGATGAAGAAGTGTACGAAGTCTTGGATGTAGCGGTTACTCCACGGCAGCTGGGCGATGGCGAACGTCTTGATACACAGATTTGCTACGAGAATTATGAACGTCAATATCGCCACCGTCGTGCCTACAGACAACCGACCCAGCACAATACAACTGAAAATTTTATTTGCTTACTTAAACCGTGTCCCAGACAGTTTGAGGTAAAGTGATAAGTCGTGCTTTACCTTTTCCGCAGTGTTTTTTTCAGAATGTGATAGTCAAAACATGATTACAGTCGCAATGTTATATTCGCCATAGTTACCTATCAGAAACTGTGCCTTACTTTAATGCATCACCATGTACTTTTTGGGACGCCATGGTGTAAGTAGACGGGACATATGCACTCCAAAATACAACAAAAACAATAGCTACTCTACCAGGTTATTTTATTTTTCATTTCATATAGGCAGCTTTTGGTAAAAAGGTCAGACGTTAAAAACCTCACAAAAATGACACAGTATATCGCGTAAATATTACTTTTGGCTTGAATATAGAATATAGCGGTTAGAACTTTCTGAGACACGGTAAAGATAAAGGTAATGTCCGGCACTTGCTATATCGCTTCTTACAGAAGACCAGAAGCGCCTTACAGTGGCAGCTGATTGGCATGAGCCATTAGATCCCGAGCGCACTATGCGGCCATTCATTGCCCGCCTAAGCAAACATTTGGACCCTCGATTTGGAGCTAGCAGACATACCACCGTCCCAATCAGCCACACCAGGCCTTCACCCCGTAGCCCGTAAGCTACTACTCATTTTTCATTCCGCAGGGGTAGGAGGCTGAGTTGGAATTGTGTACGGTGTATAGGTATGACGAAACGTACCGAAGTATCCGATGAGTATAGCGAGTCTCTGAAGTTTGGCCTGCAGCACTGACTTCACCATGTGACTATCCGACTTCTCTCTTTCACGCGCAGCTTCCACTTCTTCGTCATCCTGTCATAGCAAGCAAACTACGAATACAATCACTCAGTCGCGTATGAAAATGTTTTTGCCCGGCCAACGTCGTCGACGGGTTGAAGAACAGAAAACGAAGAGAATCTGAAGCGACTGGTGCAAAACTTATACCAAGACGGCGGTTAAGACGCTGGACTTAAGATAACGAGGTCGTGAGTTCAACTGTCGGTCGAGCCGCTATTAAGTGGTCCGACAGTCAGGATGAGCGACTGTTTACGAACAAGTAAGTAAACTCAGTTTATAACCAACACTAATGTCAACTTATCTGTTTCACTTTCAAGGTAGGCAAATCGTCTATCGGTCCGTCTGACTGGAGTTTAAAACTTAAAGCAAAACGTGTTCACCTGTTTCGGGTGGCAGATAATCACAGATCACTGTGTGATCGCATATGGCAGGTGACGAGCCATAACTCTGGGATGGATTTCATTGAAAGCTACATAGACAATCTTTATCCTTTTACAGTTTTTATTAGCCGACCGTACTTAAGTACCGGTAGAGCTATTAACATGCTTGTCGTCGTTTGTCCGTCTCTCTGTCTGCCACTGATGCATTGTGGCTAAACGGTGCGAGATAGGACCTGGGTTGTTATTGATCACTAATAGGAAGTCGTATATCGGCTTTCAAATGACATGAAAATTATTGACCTTGGATGACCTTGAGAGTCATTGACAACAAGTACGGTCGGCTATCCTAGCGACAGCTGGGTTTGTTGTTATACACTGTGGGAGCTCGCTCGCACCTGTCTGGAGCTACTGCTGGAGCCTGCGCTTTGGTCATTACTGACCGTGCGACGTTTTCCATTCGCCGTCACGTTGTTTTGCGTCCCTTCCATCGCAAACGCCTGCGTACCTGCGACAAACTTACGTCAAATAAAACGAGATCAAAATTTACATTTACTGAAATGCTGGCATCAACGGCTATAACGATGTAATACAATTAAAGCGGCACAATTAATTTAATAATATTAAAAAGACCAACAATCAGTACGGGAGACTTAGGTGGGCTTCTAACCGACATTGTGCGCTATTTCAGTTTACTTACTTATGTACTTATTTACTTAATTATTTACGTAATTGACAGTCAATAATTGCTCTTGGGCACAAACACACATATAAGTATAATAAGCATTATTAAGTATACTAATAATATTTAACAAACTGTTATGTAAATTACATGTTACTAGCTAAGTTCCTGCCTCGTGGGCGGGACCACTCCGTTACCAGGCAACATAACCCCCGCCCCCTTCCCCTCAGGATGCCCGTGGGGGAGATGAGGGGCAAGGTGGGGGTGCACGTACCTAAGGCTTAAGGACTCAAACGCCGCGGTCGGGGTCCGCGATCGTGCAACAGGGAAGGCGCTAGAGGGGGCTGACAGACAAACCAACTAACTAACTTTTCGCCCATTATATAGTAAGATTTCTAGGCACAATTCTGTAACTTTTTGACACAGTTTTCTACCACTAACAGTCGCTAACATATAAACGCTCGAAATCGATCGCATTTTGGCCCACCCTGCACAAGAAGATAGTTGAATAAAAATTCTATTCAAGCTGATCAACTTACTGGCGGTTTCGGCGGTCGTTTTGAACGATTTCTTGGGTTTCCTCTTGACCTGTTTATCGTCATCATCACTGTCAGCCGTGACGCCAAGTAGACAGAATATGATACCCGCTTGCGAGTTGACTCCAACAGCTGTCACCACCATCTTACCGCTACCTTCCATCACGTGCGTCCCTGGACGATCCATCCCACAATGCACCGTTCATCGCATCACGTGTTCGTTTAGTAAAAAACTGAGTTGACAAGCGCAAGCTTCTAGCAAATGCAGTATGAAAACAGACCTACGTTTTGAAATATTTAAACATTTATGACACTAGAAAAGCACTCGGAGAGCGCAGACCTCCGCCAAGCATAATGTTAACAAAAATTTTAAAGTGATCCAGAATCCAGAATTCCTTTCGGATCACCCCCAAAACTAAATCACTTGTAGTTTTTGCCATTCCCAACATTCCCTGAAAATTTCAGAAAATTTTTTTCCGTAACTTTTTGAGTTATCTTGCTAACACACAGACAGACAGACAGACAAACTCTGGCAAAAACATAACCTCTTTGGCGGAGGTAAAAATCGTCTCATCGCGTGTTTGTAAATTAAGACCGACTTTAACAACATACGGTAGTATGGTATACAACCAGGAACATAAAAGTACATAAAAACAGATAAACATTATGCAAATGACATAGTAAGCACACCTGGGACATGGGTCAATGGTTTGAAACCCAATTAATTAAGCCGAAATTTCTTGACACAGCCCAACCCAGCTAATGGAGTTTTGGCAAGTGCATTAGAGGTTAATTTGACGTTATGCGCTATATGGAGGAATGCTAATTTAATCAATAGTTACTTTGTATTTGGCTAATAGGGAAAGTTTCTCAAAGGTCACCTAGTGCTGCTAGTTCAGCATAGCAAGCTGCTTAGCTGAGTGAAAGATGACTGCTTATAAAAAGCTACGGTTGGGCTTTGCTAAGGTGAAGGTCATAGCTAAGCCTAGGGAAGGAATTGAATATTTAGTGGCTGTAGGCTGAGGCTTCGTTGGTATTGCCTCGGCTCCTAAAAAGGTGACCTGTTGGCTCTGAGTTTGTTAGAAGGAGGAGCTAGCGAGTGTGTTTACATTTTTGAGGCTACAGCCTGTAGCCAGGAAACCGCTGTGTTTACGTTTTGCTAGGCTCTAGAAATCCACGCCTTCTTGACGTCACTTTCGAGGCTCAGTCGCTTAGCGGTCAGATCAAGGACTTTGCTTTCTGAGTCGCTCTCTGTCTGAATTAGTCGGATTGTTTTATGGAATAAAAGTGTCGAAAAGTCATCGTAAATATTTCTAATAAACCTGCAGTCTCTCCCACATATACAAATTCACATTTTACTTACTTGCTTACTTACTTACAAAGGGGACAGAAAGGGGCAATTGCTCACCCAAATTTTTAAGCTGTCAGAAAATTGTCAAAAAATTTTTTTTCGTCCAAAGATGCAAAATTTGAGGCTTAAAACCCTTTTTTGGAAAAATTTATGGCCAAATGGACATTTTGAGCACCCATATTCTCTTATGTCTGAAATTTGCAGTTAGGCTTATATGTCGGATGATTAACACTTTCTGTCCCGCCGCTTATTTTTTAACCCTCGACGGCGCTGAACCAAACCCATGATCGACACCCAACACGACTTTAAGCAAAAACGTCAAATAGTCGTACTAGCATTTGTTTTCGTAATAAATATGTAAACGTAAAAACACTGAGTACTTCAAGAGCCAAAAAACCCATAAAGGGGCTCTCCGTTTCCTTAGCTCTCAGCCAGACACCAGCTTACACTGCTTGACCACCGATAGAAAGCATTGCGCGGTATGCCTGTTTACGTCCCAACTTTCGCCGGTACTCACTGTGCCTACCCACGAAAGGTTGGCCAGGCTGAGTTGAACTGGGTTTATTTCATGACCTGCTTTTGTCCCCTATCTCTCACTACAGTGTCTGGGGTGTTACAACTTCCCATAATTTCACTCCATTCAAGCGTGACAACCGAAACGCGTGACTCTGGCACCCGTTTTCAGGCAAAACTTACGTCGATCACAGCCACAAAATCAGTACGTTTCAACACGGTCTACAATGTAATAATTATGTCTTGTTACACTTGCATAATTTACTGTAGACAACGTTGAATAAAAAATAAACAGTAAAAATAAAGGCTTAAAAAATAAAAAGTAAACGATAAATGCAAGTAAGGTAAGTAAGTAAAACGTGAATTTATTTGGAAAACAACGTTAAATCAACCTTCAATGCGCTAGTCACACTAGTAAATCAAAGCCAAACAAATAACTATAAAATAATATAAATAATTAAAGAATGATAGCTAATAATTAATAGTAACATAAATTATAGCAGGGTTGCAGTTGTCGTGGCTCACCGGACAGTAACATAGGGTCGGTGGTATCACTCTTCTTGACGAGGTCAGATTCCCCGGTCAGTGCACTCTCATCGACCTTCAGATCATTGCTCTGTATGACGACCCCGTCCGCCGGCAACAGGTCGCCTATAGCAACCGCCGCACACAGCACAATTAACAGATTATCGTAGCCCAAATACCGCTCCTCTTTCCTCCCCTTCCCTGGCACGCGTACAGCTTATTACAGCGGTCTGAAATCGAACTAATCATAACGTCCAGACAGGTAATGTTTCTATCGGCGATTAGCTGGGAACCAGTTTCATATTAAATTAAATTTACTTCCGGTTGACTCGGGAGTCGGTTTAAACCCGCCAACAACGAACTTAACTTACACAAGAAACCCAGCTGTCGCTAGAATAACCGACCGTACTGGTTGTCAGTGACCATCAAGGTCATCCAAGGTCGACGATTTTTATATCATCTGACAGGGCGTATGCCATTTCATATTAGTGATTAATAGTAACCTTGGCCGTATCTCTCACCGTTTCCGAAATATAGCCAGTTTTCCGTCGAAAACGCACATTTTTCTTACCCCGCCATTCAACTCCCAATTTGAAAATGTTCGCCTTGCACTGGATGGCTGAAATTTTGCACGCCTAAGTGCCACACGCATGGCTAATTATTGGTGCAAAAAGTTTATTTGATGACCTAAAGCTTAGCCACAATACAACTGTTACACACGGACAGACAGACAGACACACGACGACAATCATGCCAATAGCTCGACCGTTAAGTACGGTCGGCTAAAAATTAAATGTGTGAAACCAGCCACGAAACTATGGAGCGTCACCTGCCGTATGGGATCACATGGCGCCACCTGCCGCCAGGCATATAAACGCAGTTTAACCTTAGCCAGGCAGGCGTATACTCGTTTTACCTATCCCGAAAAAGCCGAAGGCTGAGTTGACCTTGGCGAAATAAGGTGCCGCGAAACGAAATAGACAGAACATTAATTAGCCACACGCACTGACCGTATTTGACTTGGCAGATGTCTCCTACGACGATATCTTTGATGAGCGTTTGTACGACCTCTCCATTGCGTATGACGCTGATTCGCTGTTCGCCTTCAATGCGTGCTTGTAGGCCTCGGAACTGGCGTTCCTTCCTCCAGTCGTTGAACGCGGTGATTAGTACCACGCTTATGACGGCTGCGATGATAGCCGTTCCTTCGATCCACCCCGCTTTTGACTCTGTTTCATGGCCTCCTGCATTGAAATCAGACGCAAAATTCCACTCTTAAAGCGTGTACACAGCGACGTAAATAAAATGAACTAAACTGAGACGGTTTAGTTTTTTGACGATTGACGAACTGACCAATAGGCAAGCAGGGCGAGCTCATTGGTCATTGGTTGACGCGTACGTGCACGTAAGTAAGTAACTGAGTAATTGAATAGTCTGCATTTGTAGTGCGCCATTTTGTCATAACAAAAGTTCAAATCGTAGTCATGTAGTTACGGACGCCGTTAGACGGTGCCTACTGTAATGTATTAGTGCTTGCCCACTGGTCAGTTCGTCAAAAACTAAACCGTGGCAGTTCAGTTCAGTTTAGTTACGTCGTTCTGTACGCGTCTTCAGACATGGGTTAAAGTTTAAGCGATGTATAGCTCTTGTTGGGAAATCTATCTCAGAGCTACGGAGCGTCACCTGCCATATGGGATCACACAGTGTTACCAGCCAACCGACACAGGTGAACGCGCCCCGCTACGTAACCAGACAAACCGGTACTTGATTTACCTATCCCGGAGGGATGGAAGGCTGAGTTAACCTAAGCGGCTGATTACATACCGAGATGTCACTCATCTAAGCAGTAACCATTTGATAGCAAGCGGACAGAAAAACAAACTCACAAGTCGCCACCTTTTCATCAAAAGTCCAACGTTCTAACCGTTACGTCATGAAGCACCCGAAGTGCCAAATAACTAAGTCCGAAAGGAGACCGACGTGATAATGCAAAGGTAATGTTTTTGTCATCCCTAAATCGTACTCATCTACTTCCGTGTCCCCTTTTATGAAACCCTAGTGACGCCACTGTGCTACAACTACTGATACGGAAGCTATCAAAAATACCAACGTTACGAAAGACAGCGAGCAAACAAGAGATATATTAATAGTTACCGCCGCCGTCCTCCGGAGATTTGTAGAAGGAAAGACCTAGCGACAGCGCAGCGGCGATCATTAGAATTATCAGAGTCACGTCCTGGAAAGCTTCCCAGAGTAGGCGGAGAAAACTCTTCGGAGGCTTTGGTGGAATTTCGTTGCGTCCGAATTCCTCCACTCGCCGTCGGAGGTCGCTGTCTGTACCATTCAGACCTGCAGTGATTCAACAGAACGCCCACGCGTCAATCATTGATCCATCGATCAATTATTATTCTGCCAATTCGCTGTGTGTGTTGTGACAGATTTCGTCGAATCTCGTTTATGCCGCATTTTAGCGTATTTCGTTGTTTAAAAAGTACGGAATAAAAACGCATCGATGTGCAAACTATAATTTTAGCCTCGTCCAGTTTTCGCGAAAAAAGTGCGCTCACATGAATAGGTGATATTTAAACATTATTGTCATGTCGACAACTTTTGAAAAAATGTTTTTATTTGCCCTGTGTGGTTTTTTTATAGAGCGTGTTATGGCTTTCTTATTTTATCTGAATTTATAAGGTATTCTAACGTTTGCACAACGCTTTCTGGCGGATGACGTGATGTAATTTCTATTCTTTTCTCTCGGCGTTCAGTTTCAAGCTGTGTTTTTTTTTAAAATTCATACACTTTTTCTCATCTGACTTTGCCTATTACACCGCATAGAAAACTTTTTTATGTAAAACATGTTAACTGATGGACTAGTGACGATGATAGTTATAATAATAATGATTAGGATAGGCCTAATGAGCATCAACGGCATCTTGGGTTAAAAAAGTGAAGTGTACGAAGATGCAATTCTTTGATGGACAGCTGCAAATTCCCCACAGAAGACTACGGGTGCTCAGAATGTCAACTTTGCTTCTAAATTCCCATAAATGAATATTTTTGGCCCAAAATTTTCTATTTTAGGAACAGATTTCCTGAAAAGCTCAAATTCAGGGAAGCGGCATTGCCCCTTGCCCCTCCCCTGCCACCCTGCCACTGATGGTGATAAATTGATAATGACGACAAGAGTGATGACTTGCCTTTGGTCGGGTGTGTTTTTAGCCTGCTGCACAGTCCGTTAACGCCGCCATAGTTGGTCTGTATGACTCCGTGAGCTTCTGCACCTCGTTGTTGCATCAGTTCTTTCAATTCTTTGACGTTGCAGCCAAATGACTGCGTCCCGCCCGACTCTGTAGCCGCCGGCCTGTCTCCCGTTGCCATGGCTACGGGATGTCGTCAGGATGCGGCTCGCCAGGTGGCGCTGTACGGTCCAGCGCGGATGTTATGCTGTCTTGCCGCGGCCAGCTTGTCGCCGACGACCGACTTCGGTCTGGAGTGGTAATATACTATCTTTCTTCACAGCTGACCAGACGCTACTACAAACGAGAGAACACACTGGTTATTTCGGCGAGCCGTAGTTCGCAGCTATGCAATAGAACAAAACACGAACCGCAGTAATCGCTGATCAATGCTGCCACCCGCGGAATCATAAATAAGCAGTTGCGTACGTGTTTTGGCTGCATGTCTGATCTCCAAATCTTTCCTTCCACCCATCTAACGCAATCATGGGTCATTGTACCTGACAAATGAGATTTAAATCTGTCGAACGGTTTAAACAGGGTGCATAGATATGACAGACGACAGAAGAAGACTACAGCACGGAAAATGTGTAGGAATAGGCGAAACCAGCACAAAACACAGTTGCAACAAAACGATTTGTTTCTTTGTATTAGTCTACACTGTGTTCAAATAATACTTATTCACGTTTTTTATATCCCCGTGTAAAATGCTTAAAATAATACACTCAAATTTATATAAGATAACGCGTTTTTTTTCTCTGAACACATTATAATGTGCGAATCTTTAAACAGGATACGAGTTATTGCAACTTTATGACGTATAAGCCTTAAGATGTGTACACAGCGACAAAAACGTAACGAACTCAAATGAAACAAAATGAAATAAAAGCCGCACGCCCCGGCTTTCATTTTTATTTCACATCAGTTTAGTTTGGTTTAGGTTATTCGTTTCATTTGATTTTTTGTTGCACCATTAGCCTATCCATGCAGCCGACGAGTAGACCTATACGGAGCTTCTATAGACAGTTTTTAAAGTTTAGTTTAGTTTTTGAACTTCGCATGTACTTGTATCTATTGCAATTATTGAGACATTTTTAGTTTCTATCTGCGGCTCCACTGAGAATGACATTTTCGTTTTCTTCTTGGCTAAGTCCCTTATGACGTCTGGTCTCGACTCCGTCATTGGCTGCTGCAGCGTCTGCAGTGCACACGCGGCATCTGCCTATCTAGTCGGTTACTAATGGCGTAGTCAGAAAATGGTGAATTAAGGGAACTCGCCTCCCTTTCCTTCTCTTTTCCTTTTTTTCTTTTTTTCCTCTTTCGTCCCTTCACTTTTTTTCCTTTTTCCCCTTTTTAGTCTTACCATTCCCCGTTTTCCTTTCTTCCCCATTCTCTTCCCCTTAGAAGTAGGATCCATAAATTCTAGCTAAGGGATCTGGGAAACCGCTGTAAGCTCCACCAGGCAGGTCTGGGGCAAAATCGCTGTCGACATCGAGTTTGGTTCATTGTAGCTTTAAAACACGAAATCTAGTGGCAACGATTTTAATTATTTCTGTATCCAGCTAACCAAATTAGCACATTTAGTGCAGTTTGAATGTGTGTTTATGTTTCTTCTGTTTGGGGGCCCTCATTGGATACGCCACTCTTTGTTACCTGTCAACGTACGAGATGTCTGACTGTGGCTAGTGTATTGATCTGTGGACCGGCTGTCAAGCGATAGATGCTATGTGCAAACGCCGTACCTGATGTTTTCTAACTAGCTCAAGTTTATGTATATGCCTACCTGTAGCTACAGTAGCTTAGCTTATATTACCTGTGCAGCTGCGGACCGCCGGTCTATCCACGGCGGAGTATACAGGCTGCAGAATTCTGCTGTGGGGGGGTAATTTAGACACCCCGTTTCGTTCATTATTTTCCCTTCAACCTTTTTCTTTCCTTGTGTCCCTTACCAATATCCAGCTAGGGGGCTTAGCAGGCCTAAACTCTCCCAGTGGGCACGGCTGAAAGCCTCGAAAGAAATGTATTTTGGTGTATTTCTAGGTTAGACGTCGTAGACGTAAAAAGATCATACTTTCCTAAATAAACTGTTAAACCGTAAAACGCCTAAATGTAATATTGGACGGGCTGTAATTTTTGTTCAGACTTTTTATACCCAACTGGGAGTGCACAGAACGTTGCTATTAATCACTAATATGAAAAGTTCTAGAAACGCTTTCGATTGGTGACGAAATCTGCGACCTCAGACGGCCATTATGCACCTAATTCGACTATAAACAAAAATTTGAAAAAATAAGCCCCTACCGGTATTATCATTAGCAAAAATGTAGGACTATTTTGAAGGTTTTACTTTGTGATATTGTGTATCTGTCTGTTTTGTCTGCCGTTAAGGCGAATAAACGTGTTCATAAGTCGTGTAAAACTTCGCCAATCCGCAATCCGGGCATAACAACGTCTGACAAAATCTATTTATTTGTTAAAATACATTTCCAAAGTTGTCCGCCCCCGCTCTGAAATTTTTCCTGGTTGTATAGTCAGTTGTTACGTCTATAGCTATGGGGAAATCCACTTCAAGTCTATACCGACTAACAGTGCTATCATCGTTAGTCATAGTAGATCTAGCTATCACAACAGCTAGTAACCATTACCGATGCGATTACCGCACTAATGATGTAACTAATTAGCGACCCGCAATCTTGACTCATGCTTCGGCATTCGTTAGTCGCAAGATGAGTGTAGTCTAGTAACAAGAACCGGTGATTCTGCGCTGCGCATCTTGGCTGCTAACGCCGGCATTTAGGGTAAAGATTAGCTCGTACGTGGGGGTCAGCGAAAATGCCGTTGACCGATCCTAACTTTCCGTCCACAGTATCCGCTTCGCTATATGTAAAGGCGCGTACAGTACAGAGCGACGTAACTCAACTGAACTAAACCGACACGGCGTAGTTTTTGACGAACTAACCAATGGGCGAGCAGGACAAGCCCATTAGTCATTGGTTGATGCGTGCCTGAGCGTAGTGATGTAAACACCGACGCCGTTAGATGGTGCCTACTGTAATACATTACTGCTGGCCCGGTGGTCAATTCGTCAACAATTAAACCATGTCAGTTCAGTTCAGTTACGTCGCTCTGTATGCGCTTAACGGTTTGACTTTAATATGCAATGCACCTTTAGCTGGGGTTTTAAAATCCGCAACCTCTTTTTCCTGCAGTGTGACGCAATATTGTTTGGGACCATTTGAGTGTCCCTGTCTAGTAGAATTTTGTTTTGTTCAACGGCTTTAGCATAGTACAACAAGTAATTTTAGCCAAGCTCATGTAACGCGCCTTAGCAGTTCCTGTTCGCAGATTGTCTTGATCTATCTCCTGCCATTTTCGTCGCAATTCACTCTTGAAGTGTGCCCCACAACCGAAAATCACAAAAAACACTAAAACCGCCTATTTTTGAGTTTCCAGGTCATTCAAGGTGATCGATGTCAATACCGCTAAACAGCTCGTCACCAGTGCTTGTTATGATAAGCAGTATGTCTATGCCTATCTGCAACTTTTTTTCTCGACGCGCCAATATCAGTAAAATAACCAGTTTTTAGATGGGTGCCCCTCTTTGATGCTTGTGTGCGCAGGCCTCCTTGAACCTACGGGGTCCTAACGTGGACTGCTAAAATCTGCGGTTAATGCTAAAAATTTCATGTGCAGGTTGTCTTGGTCCATCTAAAGTCGTTCTGACGCAAATCATTCTCAAATTGTGCGCTGCAGCCAAAAATTGCGAAAAAAAATTTACTAAAAACCCCTATTTTGCGGGTTCAAGGTCGTTGAAGATCATCAATGTTGATAAATTTAAAAAACCCGTGACTAGTGCTTGCTATAATAAGCAGCATGTCTGTACCTATCTGCAGCCGTTTTCGCAATATTTGAGCCAATAACGGCACAATAACCTTTTGGGGGAAGGGGTACCCCTCTCCGGCTTCCTCGTTTAAGGAAAACCCCTTCATTCTAGGGCACGAAATTTTGTTAGAAAAAAAACTAGAGTCCTTGGGGCAGCCCACGGTAAAAATTTCGTGATCTTAGCTTGCATTGTTTTGATAGGGCTGCAGAGTGTGACAGACGGACGGACGGAGAGACAGACGCGCCCAGGCCATAACTAAAACGCGGGAAGCATTACATGCTGTCGCGCGTAAAATGTGACAGACAAACAAACGGAGGGACAGACTATAAACTACAGTGACATCATGCAATAACTGACATACCGCGTAAAAGCGGAGTGTCAACATCTTGTCGAAAACTGCTTTGCGCATCTAGGCGTGCGAACTTTCTACGTTGTTTATGTCCCAAATCAAACGTTAGTCACCAGATAGGCATCAGCTGAATAAGTCCAGTTTCTTAATAATAATAATAATGATAATAATCTGACTTGTAAAGCGCCAGTATGTGCTAAAAAAGACTTCAGTGGCGGTTTCCTTTCTCTGTGTCCAGTCATTTAATGATGTAAAGTATTTTAATACCTCAAAAAATGTAAATGTTATTTATGTACAGCATGATTTATGTCTATAGTAAAATTTATAAATAAATTTTCCTACGTGTAACATCGGGTATTTCGAAATTGGAATAGAAAATATTTCGTTAGTTCCAAGTATTTCTAGGTATTTGAGTACTTGCAGCAAGAATATGTCGCAACATTGACCACGGCAAATGTTCATACCAAATTTTAGTGTTCTGCACCTTTGCGAAATGGTGCAGAATTCCACTGTATATTGCGCACTGCGGGGCTATAAGCTTGCGATGATACTGACGCTCATTACAACAGAAAGTTTTAGGAACCAGACGTCATAATGCGGCCTATAAAACAGTCGCGTAATAAAAGTTTATTTCTGCGAATAATGCAATAGCATACGCACAATCGTCATAATGTCGCAAAACTGCCATTATCGTTAAAATAGCACCAACAAAAGTGAGAAAACGACCAACACTGATGCCGCAGTTACGCGTGGAATAAAATATGCTCTGCAAATGTTGTGTACGAATGTGCTAGCTTTGTTTCATGCATAACCACGTCTGCTAGATAAACGAGAAATTTGAGCTAATGCTCATGAGACGCGCGAAAGCCTATAGCAGTTCCGGTTTAGTAGTTTAGCTGCAAATTGGGGTGTTTACGCTAAGTTAATATACAAATACCAAATTCTCTATCTAAATCGCATAACGATAGTAGCGTGGCGCCACCTTGTAAATGATAAAGTTTTGTGTCGCAGCCCGAAATCGCCAAAAAATCTATAAAACCCCCTATTTTGGCGTTTAAGGTCATTCAAGGTCATTGAATTCGGCGCCAATCGAGAGCCAGTATACGACTTCCTATTAATGATTAATAGTAAGCTAGGCCCTATCTCGCACCGTTACTGAGATACAGCGACTTATTAGCCAAAAATCGCAAATTTAGCCCACCCTCTCTCATTTAGCGCCCTCGTTTAGGGTGACCCCCTTCGAGTTTATAGAAAAGCTTTACGGTTCCTGAAACTAGAGTTTTCCAGGCAGCCTACGTTGAAAATTTGGTAATCCTAGCTTGCACCGTTTTTGACTGATCCACCCGTGTGACAGACAGACGGACAGAATTGCGATGACTAAGACGCGCTGAAAGCAGTGGCTGCTTTCGCGCGTAAGTAAGTAAGTAAGTAAGTAAGTAAATGATTTATAAAGCGCCAAAGTCTCAGAAAGAATCAGGGCGCGTAATAAAAATGTTCTACGAACTAAAAGGTTTTGCAGAAAGGCTTGCAAAGATAGTTCGTGAAGTAAAGTGTATTTGGATGTTATGTAAAAATACTGTTTAAATGTTTCAGTCAAGACAGGAAAATTAATTTGATAAACCAAAAAAGTCCAAACGTTAAGTTTTTAGGTTATTTAAGTGTTGTGAAAATTAGACTACAAATAAAATTTAATATTTTAATCGTATTTCTGAGTTCTGGCGTCACGTCATTTATTCAACAAAATCGACGTGACATAGAGAATAGCGTATAAAATGTTTTTCCTGGGTCTTAATTTTTGCGTCCGGTTTTCTTTGTACATTAAAATTTAAACAAATAAAAACTACAACAAAACTTAAAACTCCAACAACCTAAGAAACTAAAAACCTAAAAATATTTTTCAAATTATCTGAGTGTTTTCCAGCCACAGCAGAAGCCCAGGAGTGATCTACATCGGCTAGAACTATTCAAAGACATCGGTTAGAACAGTTTTTTACGCGCAGTAACAAGTACTGCTATAACGCGTCTTAGCCATCGCAATTCTGTTCGTTCGTCCGTCTGTCCGTGTGAATCTCTGTCCGTCCATCTGTCACACGGGTGGATCAGTCAAAAACGGTGCAAGCTTAGCTAGAATTACCAAGTTTTTACCGTCGGCTGCCTAGAAAACTCTAGTTTCATGAACCGTAAAGCTTTTCCATAAATTCGAAAGGGGTCACCCCTAGCGAGGGCGAAAAATGAGACAGGGTAAGAAAACTTTACGATTTTTAGCCATTAAGTCGCTGTATCTCAGAAACGGTGCGAGATAGAGCCTAGGTTACTATTAATCACAAATAGGAAGTCGTACACTGGCTTTCGATTGCCACCCAGACCAATAACCTTGGACGACCTTAAACGCCAAAATATGTTTTTATGGATTTTTTCGCCATTTCGGGCTGCGACACAACTCTGTAGCATTCTTAAGGTGTTGCCACGCAACTAACTCGTTATGCAATGCAGATGGAGATTTTGGTATTTGTATATTAACTTAGCGTGAACACCCCAGTGGGCAGTGGGCCTTCATACATGCACCGCTGTCGCGCGTTCCCTTTGCGTTAGCTAGGCTTTTTTGTCTACTACGTACATGTAACACGTTACACAGCTTAGATGCTCGATTTGGCAGTTGCCGACGGTTGCCACTTTTTGCGAATATTACCAAAATATCGAAATTTTTGACGATTTTTTATCGGCAGTTTTGCGTTTTAGGTGAAAGCAAACGAAATGCACTAAACTAAATTGAACTGCAACATGTCAATGCACGCAGTTGATCTCAGTTCAGTTTCGTTCATTTCTGTCGCTTTTTAAACGCCTTTCGATGTGCGTTATATTACTATCACGCAAACTCTTTCATTTGAGCGCAGAAGAAAAACTTACTCTTCACTAGACTGTCGACACGGAAAGATATACTCGCTGCAGCGGACGACAGAGAGCAGCAGACAAGTTATTTACGATCGAAAGATTAAAATCCGCTCAATCCGACGACGTGAACGTCATCTCTCGACTGACGTAGTCTAAGGTTCGCCGACTTCCAGTCGAGTGATGGTTCTAGATCTCGTTTTCTTAAGTCTATTTTCGCGCACCTGCAATGACGTCATTGCAGTATTTACTAGATACTGCTGCTGGTCTGCTAACTATCTGACTGATGATATTCTTCCGCCCAGCCGTCTGTCTGTCCGCCTGTCTGCTGACGACCTGTCTAGTTAGTTACCTCAGTCTGCTGATGCGAGCACCTGCATGCTGCTGCAGCTAACGCTGCTGCAGCTCGTGACTTATATCCCGTTTACACGATCGAGCAAACGTCAAGCAAACATCAAACAATTAGAGGACACGTCGTGCAGATGTATTTTGAATGTTGCTTGATGGTTGCTTGAAGCTTGCTTTATGTTTGCTTGATCGTGTAAACGGGGTATTAGGCACACCCGGGCGCATTCGTTTGATGCCCCTAAAGGCGCGTACAGAGCGACGTAACTGAACTGAACTGAACTGACATGGTTTAGTTTTTGACGAACTAAGCAGTAAGCAAGCAGTGATGCATTACAGTGGGCACTGTCTAACGGCGTCGATGGCCTAGTTGACTACGTTCACGTATGCGTCATCCAATGTCCAATAGGCGAACAGGCGAGCAGTAGTAGCAGTCAATTATTAAATTTGTTAATCTTTTATTTTTAATCAGACTATTTTTGCCAGATGCACAGACAGCACAGTAAGAACACAGTGCGTAAGACAAGAGTAATAAACAGTATCGCTAAAATCGTTTAAACAAAACTAATACTGAAAACAAAAACTGAAAAATACTGCTAGTATTGTCGATAACAATAAAATGAAAGCCCTCTAGATATCTCGGTTTTGCTGTAGCACTACAACATTATTTTGATCAGCGAAACATTTTAAAGATCCATTCTTCTGATTACTCAAGACACGGTTTTGCTTTTGACCCCCGGAGATTTTTAATAACTAGAGTTTTAAAATGTAAAAGGTAGTTACAAAACATGACAACATTGACAACAACAACAACAACGCTGACAACAAAAATGAAATATTTGAAGTTGTTGAAGACTTTTCTTCATCGGCTTTTTTCACTGCTTTAACAACTTCTTTGGCGTTTAGCTGTTTTCCTATTTTGTCTATTCATTTTTGGCCGCTTTTGTATTTTGGTTTCTAGATATTTCCAATCGCGTCTATACTGCAGTGGAATGCAATTGCTGGTACTGGTATGGTAACAAAGTGCTTTCCGGGAAACCAAGGCGTAGCCTATATAAGCAGACTACCATTGCGTTTTATTATTAGTTGCATCTTGTTATAATACGACAGATTAGCTAGGCGTATAGTGATGTGCCGTCTCAACATTTTGTGTAACAAAAATAACATACACCATTAGAAGAAACTTCTTATGTACTAAGACAATCGCGGCAAACGTGCACATTTAAACAGATATTATAGAACATTTTTCTGGATACTGAAAGTATAGTTAAATGTCGGCTGCAACGTATACCACAGTCTCAAAAACAAGTAACCAAACCCTTATCAGCTCAACTTTGCCGAATATTGACCAATTTTCAATGTTTAATGTTACATTTAGCAGGGAATATTTAGCACAACGTTGCTGCATGACTTTGAGAAATACTATTACTTTAGGGGCCTAATACAGGCGCTAAATGTTGAAAATCAGTCAATCTCTAATCCAAAAAGTGTACAAAGCAACAGAAATTGACTATAAACTAAACTGTCAACTGCATTCTTAGTAATTACTGTTCTAAACTGTTTAGGAGCTTATTAAACTACAGTGGCAATTCAGTTTAGTTAATTACGAGAAATGTTAATTCAACGCGGTTAATTTATGTCGCTTTGTAGCCTATGCTTTTAAAGACACGAGCAAGAGTTTGGTGTTTTGTTTTTTTTGACTCACAATGTATATCGATAATACACATGCTTTTACGTGTGTATTATCGCGGTATGTTTGACGTTTCGATATCAGCGCAGCTCCAGTTATCTTATACGTCGTAGATTCGTCGCTGCCTGTTTCCGAAGCAAGCTCTAAACGTCGGCGCGTCGTCACCGCCAGAGCCCAAGGTTGCCAGGTGACGCGCCCCGGACAGACAGGTGCGCGATAGCCTACTCTATTAGCTTGTACTGCTTGGACGCAGCTTTCTCATCATATTAATATTTCTCATATTCAGTTTTGTGTCCCGACAAAGTTGGGAACGACAAAACCGAAAATTTACACTGATCTAAACTTAAATTTAGCGTTTGGCCACCAGGCCTATCAAGCCGCAGAAGATGGTGTAGTGGTATAGTTTTGAAGGTTTCCGGTTTTGACACGAAATCTTCAGTTAGGCTATAGCTTGTACTGATTGGCCTGTGCTGCCGCCACGTAATCAGTATTTAGCGGGTCGCTTCCCGTCCAACACAACGTACGCAAAGTACGCAACGTAACGGACGCAACAACCGCTTCTATCCTTCCATTACGTCAGCTGCGTATGTTATACGTACGTTGCGTGCGCTGCTGCCGCCGCGTAATCTGCTTTCCTGCTTACAGACAGATTGCGACGCTCTCACCTGTGGTCACGTGACACCGGTAGGCTGCAGCCTACTGTAGTTAGTAGTTACTAATGCTGGCTTGCGTATGCTGAATCATCGATATTCGTAGAACCCGCGCGACTCACTGAATTACTGTTAAGACGCGTATACAGCGACGTAACTGAACTGAACTGACACCGATGAGTTTTGACGAACTGACCAATGGGCAAATTGCAGGGCGAGCTCATTGGTCATTAATTGGCGCGTACGTGCGCGTAGTCGCGTAGGCTACCAACGCCATTAGACGATGCCTACTGTAATGCATTACTGTTTGCCCATTGGTCAGGTCGTCAAAAGTCATCGGTGTCAGTTCAGTCCAGTTCAGTTACGTCGTTCCGTACGCGCATTTAACTAAAGAAACCAAATGTTAAGTAAATCGAATGAAATAAACTGTGTACACAACTTCCCGGCGTTGGGCCTACTTGATATCGCTGTTTTTCGACCGCACAATATATTCAACTTTATTACCTCCGCCAAGGAGATTATGTTTTTGCCAGAGTTTGTTTGTCGGTGTGTTAGCAAGATAACTCAAAAAGTTATGAAAGGATCTTTCTGAAATTTTCAGGGAATGTTGGGAATGGCAAAAGCTACAAGTGATTTAGTTTTGGGGGTGACCCGGAAGGAATCCTGGATTCTGGATCACTTTAAACTTTTTGTTAACATTGCTTCAAATGGGGAATTTGTGTCGAATCACTATGTTTGGCGGAGGTCTGCGCTCTCCGAGTGCTTTTCTAGTTTGTCGAAGTAACATTTTACTATAGCAAAATACAAAAAAATAGCAAGTGAACAAACCTCAGTATACAAAATATTTAATAGTGACTGGCGTCGAGGTCATCATTGAAAATATTTGATTCGAATATCCGTAAAATGTTGCCCGAGATCAAAATCTAGGGCAACATTTTACGAAGTGAGTGTCAAAAATTTTCACTGATGATCGACACGCCAGTCACTATTTGTTTTGTTATATTTTAAGCTCAAAACAACACAAAAAATTAAACAAAAATCATTTAAACACAAAACTGTGACGACTTCAATGTTGCCCGGCGCACACTGTTGATCGGTCAACACTGCGTACTTGTAATCGTCACGTGACGCGCTTTGGACCAATCGCGTGCAGGTATTTTGCGTTGAGGTGTAACAATTTAAGCTAACAGATAGGCCCAGAAAAGTCACCTTTTTAGCATTAACAAACGTAACGTGCAACTTTCGCAACGAACAAAAAAGATATGTCATGTTGGAA
>Ga0209367_1001383_pt1 | contig 29623 bp, 24 predicted proteins | sample WorMetLIZISLAND2_FD_187412 | JGI IMG/M metagenome (GOLD analysis project Ga0209367, IMG submission 187412) | Marine gutless worms symbiont microbial communities from Max Planck institute for Marine Microbiology, Germany - Olavius geniculatus... ...
TTGAGCACTTGTTATGAGCCTGTCTGACAGGTACTTGGATTGGAAGAACTTATTTGTGAATAAAATATTGTTTAACGTTGTTTGTTCACAAAACAATATATTGATTATGGCTAAATTTGTCATTTTTGTGTTCTGTGATTTCCCAAGGTAAGACAGTTGCACTAAATAGATGAGGTGGGAAATGAAACCACCATTCGATGACATATAGTCTCATTAATAAGTGTGCCAAAAATTATTATAATCGGACATTCATTGTTCCAGTTATTGCAAAAAATGTAGTCACATGCTTTTTTTGAGACACAGTGTATTACGTGACTTCACTGTTAAGGCTTATTGTTACGTGTCCTTGTAGTCTTAGGACTTAACGCCACGCTACAGTTTATTCGTCCTTCGTTATCATCATCATCATCAAGTCAGTAAGTAAATGATTTATAAAGCGCCAAAGTCTCAGAAAGAATCAGGGCGCATATCATTACCGTGTATTTTATAAGCTGCACTAAAGTTTTTTTAGTAGGACAGTACTCACGATGATATTGATGTAATTGATACTTTTGCTGCTGGAATAATTAAAATAAATGATATTTTTTATTACTAAACATAGTGACTCATTATGCGATTTATGTTGCCTTCCTAATTGGCTGCAATACACGTCTTGCTCATTTTTTTGTCCGTTTGTTTCTGTCCTTCATGTATATGGCCTCTTAAATCGACAACAAAAAACCATCTAAAAACTAAAATAGGGTCGAATGTTTTTCAGGGTGGAAATGTTCGGTGTGCCGCTTTTCTGTTCAAAATGTCAAACTTGATTAGCAGGAATTGATTGTTGGTTTTATTGTTAAGCTCATGGCTGCACCATTTTAGGCGGACGGCCGCATAATGCCGGCACTGGGCTGACATAGTTTTTGGTCTGAGTACGAGATTGCCGCTAAAATGAATTACTATTCACGTTGAACATTAACCAGTGTTTATGCTGTATGACGCTGAATGCATGCAGAGCAATGGTGAAACTCGGTTCTACATGTTTCTACAATCTTCACCAGCCGCAGACGAACTCAACAGCTACAGCGTCTTGCTCTCAGAGGTAACTGAGTCGTTGTCATTACGATTGCGAGGTTGCTGTCAATCTGTTGGCAATTTTAGAAATGTGAAATTGTGGTTTACGTGTTTTTGGCTGCGGCACCCAATCGGCAATAGTATTTTTGTCAGTATTGCTGGCTATGGCTATGAGCATTTGAGTGTCGTTCAACTGTCACTTTCAGGCTTACTATCTTGTTGCTGCTGTTGTTGCCGTACGATTGATAGCTCCCACTTGTTTTCCAAATATCAGCTAGAATGTGTGTATAGCTTTCGGTGAAATTTCAAAGCTACGGGGCGTCAGGGCCGGATTTAGCTGGTGGGAGGCCTGGGCCCAGTGGCGTGTTTGGGATTTTAGAAAGGGATTGGCTATCGAATTACAAGGTTTTAAAAATTGAGCGGTTTGGTGGGAGACCCCCTGTTGGTGGGAGGCCTGGGGCCCGGGGCCCCCCGGTCCCTCCCCCTAAATCCGGCCCTGCGGGGCGTCATCTATGACCATATGAAATTGCACAGTGTAAATTTGTCAGTGCTTTTTGGCTGAAAAATCATTGAATTTTTGTAATGTTTGTACAATTCTGCTTTATTATATGTCTAGCTGGCGCATGGTGGTTGTTCCAGTTGTACAACAACCTACGACAGCAGTGTGAATGTATAATAATATCGTGCTACTGGCAACTATTCAGGAGTCGTTCTTGCAACTGGACGGCACGCGTCCGACGCGGGAGACATTCATGAAAGCGCTTGCTTCAATCGACGCAATTTTGATCCGCGCCACTTACTACGCCGACATGTCAAGCGCCGTGCTGCAAGGCCTGGCAATGGACACTGCGTCGGCGCAGGCGATCAACCGTGCCGTCGCCAGCGATGTGGAACATTGCGACTGCCCGGAGGGATATGTCGGCCTTTCTTGTGAGGTCAATGATTTTCTGCCTCATTGCTAAGTTATCATAGCATGGGACATATTATAAGATCAGTTATGTCTGTCTGTCTGTCTGTCTGTAAGCACTCATACGGCCGCAATTATTTTTTCGATTTTGATGTATTTTTTTCCACAGTGGTTCGAGTTTTGGAAAGTAAGATCGAGTATGTCTGTGGTAAAAATTCGATCACCCTTTACTCCATTTTGCCCCAATTTCGTCCCAATTTTTACCCGTGTAATGCATTTCAACGAAACGGTTTCAGTACTACAGCAAGGACTCCGAAGGCTTTATAGTGACGGTTAATAGCTCAAAAGACGTGGCCTGGTGTTGCTACAGGCGCAAAATCCAAAATACTTATTTCCTTATTTGCCCTCCTATCCGTATTGTCCTTACACAGTTTTATGAACTACGAGTAGTAAGTGGTTTACCCTAATATATACATCTTTATTTACAGCAACAGATGGTAGCGATTACAACGTATTTACAATACAAATAAGGAGAGAGAGAGAAAAAAAAGAGAGAGAGAAAGAAAAGAAAAAAACACATATCAACTAGAAAAGCAGTCGTAGCCCGCAGGTACCTCCGCCAAGGCAAAGCTATTCGCCAGGTGGCGTCACCATCTTCGCTTTGCCAGCGGTTCCCTTATTCCCTCTTTAACGCAATGGTAACGAAAATTTCAAAGTGATCCAGAATCCAGGATTCCTGCCGGATCACGGCCAAAATTGAATCACTGGCCATGCCCGACATACCCTCAAAATTTCAGAAAGATCCGTTCATAACTTTCTGAGTTATCTTGTGCACACACAGACAGACAGACAAGCAGACAAACAAACAAACAAACAAAGTCTGGCAAAAACATTACCTCCTTGGCGGAGGTAATAAACTGACAAAACTGAGTGATCAAATAGTAGTAATAAAGTCGTTGTGACTGCGGTGTGTAGCAATGTGCGGTTGGTTATTCGCGAGTCGAGGACGCGCTGTTGCCGCTAGGACGCTGTGTTGGCTGCAGCTGTAACGGTCATTCCACTCGCTGTGATCCCGACACTGGACACTGCGTTGTACGTCAGCCTTATATACCTATCAAATCTGTTCTACAATCCACTATCTATTTTCCTGCGTGCAGTTACTATACAGTATTAATAGCATAACTATTGTTATAGTCTCTGTTGAGATTAGTGGCAGATTAATTTAAGGATAGTAAAAAATAGCAAAAAATGCCTTGTGACAACATGCTATGCGGTCATCCAGCTAAGCGTATACGCCCACTACAGTGTGCAGTGGGCCAAGTTAGCGTGGTACGCGTCGTCTCGTGCTGTTGTTCTTTTGACCTTCCGAGCTGAAAATTGGCACACCGCTTTCTCGTATCCTGGGAAACTTTTAGATCAATTTTGGTTTTTCTGTGTCTTTTTGTTCTGCAGTTGGGAGCCCCTACGGGTCAAGCAGGCAGACTGGCGGGTGAGACCTGTAATGCAGCTCGTTAGGACGGCCGCATAAATCTAAAGCGTGAAAAAAGTGTTGGAAGATGGCTGTGTTATTCGCAGGATTGTCAGCACAACACGGAGGGAAACAGGTGTGAACGCTGTTCACCTGGTTACTATGGCGACGCGCGGCTTGGCTCTGAATCTGACTGCAAGCGATGCATGTGTCCTCTCGGCACAACTGATAACCAGTGAGTCACTCAACGCCGGTTAGTTTATGCAGAGCGTAGTTGTATTAAACGTTTCTGGGCGTTTATTGATTTTTTTTGTATAATAAAAAATGTATTTAAACATTTTCCTTAAATTTTTCTGACGTTTTAAGTTTCTAATGAACGTTGAAAAATCGATGTTAAAGCAACAAAGATTTTAAATAAATTTATAGAAAAATTGAGAAATTTGTAAATATGAAAATCAGTATTAATATGCAAAAAAACTAATAAAATTTGTGTTTGGATTTACTTTTGCTTTTACTTTTACTTGAATTTTACTTTTTACGCGCAATAGCAGAATGCTTCGCGCGTCATAACCATGGCATTGGCGTCTGTCCGTCCGTCAGTCCGTCCATCCGTCCGTCACTCTGCTGTATTGTGTCAAAACGGTGCAAGCTAGGATCACGAAATTTTTACCGTGGGCTGCCTCAAAGTCTCTAGTTTATCGTGACAAAATTTCGTGCGTTTGGGTTCGGGGGTTTCCCTTAAACTAGGGCATCAAAGTGTGGTACCCCCTAAAAGACCTTATTTTGCAGTTATTGGCTCGTATAGTGTGAAAACGGTTGCAGATAGGTACAGACATGCTACTTATCACAACAAGCACTGGTGACAAGCTTTTTTAGATGTATCAACATCGATGACCTTGAATGACCTTGAACCCCCCTCCAAAGAGGGGTTTTAGTGAATTTTTCACAATTTTTAGATGCAGCGCACATTTCAACATTGAATTGCGACGAAATGGCTGAAAATAGACCAAGACTACCTGCGTATAAATTTTTTAGCATTAAACATAAATTTAGCAGTTTAAGTCCCGACGCAGACGGGTGCCATAGACCGAGATACCCCCTAAAAAGTGGTTATTTTATTGCTGTTATCTCGTGTATCGTGAAAACGATTGCAGATAGGTACATACACGCTGCTTATCGTAACAAGCAATAGTGATAAGCTTTTTACTGGTGTCAACGTCGATATCCTTGAATGACTTTGAACCCCCAAAATAAGGAATTTTAGTGATTTTTGCGATTTCCGGCTGCGACACACATTGTAAGAGTGAATTGCGTCGAAATGGCTGGAGATGGACCTGGACAACCTGAGTATGACATTTTTAGCATAGAATATACATTTTTTTAAGAATCTAAGTTTTGATCTCTTAAATTCAAGGCGTTTTCCATACAGAGGCTTCATATTTGAGTACTCTTTCAAGATGCATTAATATCTTATTCCTGTAGGCCTACACTGATTGCCAAAGTGGAAGGACCGCTGCTATCGCGCGTCACGTGAGCTTTTCTCAAATTACTTTTTTGTGTGATGACACACACTTGATGGTTATAAAAGAGCTGTGTACTGACGCGATTAATTTAGTCAACACATCACAAGAAAACAGCCACCACTAACACTTTTAGATGGTTTTCATGAAAGGTGTTTAACGTTAAAAATATTTTAGCGTTTATTGCAAAGGAAGGAGTGTCATTTGCTAAATAAGTTTCGCAAGTTCATAACAGACAAGATTGGTGGTACACGGAGTGCATTGCTTGTCGTTGACATGCTTAAGTGAATTCGTTGACTTTTTTGTAGACTGCCATTAAGCAATTAGCAAGCATGACCGCAGAACGCTTGCTGTTGATGTGTACCGTAGGCTTTACAGTTTTGCAAGCAAATGTATCGACTCAATGCCGACATAATATGCGTCAATCCGCTTAGCTATACACGTTTTTGCTTACTGCAACACGCAACTTAAACCAAACATTTAACTTTTAGCTGAAAATTGGCACACCAGTTACTCATGCTTTGGAGAATGCTCACGCCGATTTTACTTTTACTGTGCTGTTTTGTTTTCGAGTTAGGCGGGACAAACAGACAAACGGACGGGGAAGACCTGCAATATGGCCTGTTCGGATGAGGCATGGCAAGTCGTTTTTTGCTGTATGGTGTGAAAATTAATAATTTTTTGGTGTGGTATGATGTGGAATGCAGGTTTTCTGAGACGTGTTTCTTAGACTTCGACGGATTGCCGACATGTGATCAATGTGAAACAGGTTACACCGGCAGACACTGCGATAAGTGAGTAGTAGTAGTAATAGTAGTAGTAGTAGTAGTAGTTGTTGTTGTTGTACTTCAGGCAGACACTGCAGTAGGTCAGTTGTAACTTGTAACTCAGCAGTTGTTTGTCACAGTTTAATAATATAGCAAATGGTACATAATATGTGGACAGTTCAGGGGTTGCTCCCGAGCGGTCACACTCAGCTTATACATTTATTTGTTTGTTGCATAAAAAATATAAAACACTGCTAGCAATGTTGTCCGACAACGTTGAAATTTGAGTGATAGCTATTACAAAATTTGCTGGTAGCATATTGTTAACGTGAGTATTCGACATATTAACTGCCAGCTCTGTGTCCGTTGAATTGCACAACAGTACACGTGGACTGGGTGGTTGTATCACAGCAATGATGACCAAAGAACTTAAATTCACTGTAAATTTATTTGTTTTCGTGCATATGTTTGTCTGTGTAGGTGCGCACCTGGTTTTACTGGCGACCCTACCATTTCGGGAGAAACATGTACTCGTAATAATGGTGAGCATATCGGTATATCGGTATTAAAAACTTTTAACAACTAGAAGATATATTAATAAATTAATTGTTATAATGTTTTCTTTTCACTATAGCTGTTTTGGTAGTCAGTGATATGGCACAGTGCTTATAGAAAACAGGCATTCACTGAGGTTCTGCAAACTGCTATTAAACGACCATGAGCAAATGAGCAAATTAGCAAGTACAAAAAACAAAAGACTCAGAAAACCAAATTTGGTGTCAACTTTTCTCACCCAGTGCAGGAATAGTCACTAACCAGCGCATCAGTTTTCAGCTCAAATGTTTTGCTATTAAGGTCGCGCAGTGCAGTAAAACAAGATCAGGTAGGCCTACTTGTTATAGCGCTTCATACGTGAGTCAGACTGGCAACTAAAGTAAGTAAGCAAATGATTTATAAAGCGCCAAAGTCTCAGAAAGAGTCAGCGGCGCTTTGCAGTTTCGGAAGGTCGGAAGTGACAACTGATTGCAATATCTTAGAATGCATATACACATTGATATCGCAGCGCATTATGAGGCCATTCAGTACCTGTGCCAGGTATAGATCCGCGGTGTAGTCAGCAGACATACCACCGCCGCAATCAGCCACACTAAGCCTTTTAAACTGTAGCTCTTGAGCTGCTACTTATTTTTCATCCCGCTGAGGGTAGGTGGCCGAGTTGACCTGACGCATAGTATGTCGGCACTGGACTGACATTATTATTTTAGATGTGTTTATCTGTTGTGTGGAGGCGTCGGTCGTCTGCGTGTACGCATTGATCCGGACCGCTTCAAGACAGCGGTGGGTGGTGACGTCATGTTCCGCTGCGTCGTCAATGGCAACGGTCGCCAGGACGCCGACGTTGATTGGATGAGAGCTGATGGACGGGCACTGCCTGACCACGCCCTTGTACAGTCTGATCTGCTGGTGATAAGACGCGTAGTGAGTACTGATGAAGGACGCTATATCTGTGTCGTGAGGACGGCCAATGGACGCAGTCAGGCAGAGGCAGAGCTCACCGTCTCTGGTAGTTATTAATTAACTACTTACTTGCTTGATTTATTTGTATTTTAAAGAAAACAAGCCATATTTTAAAACAGCAGGACATGTACATACAGTGTATAAAAACTTATTGAAACATTCTGCTTTTTGAGTCAGTAAACTTTTTCGTCGTGCTCCACGGCGACACTCGTGCGGCTTATTTCTCGCACTACGTTGCAGCAGTATAACGGGTTGTGGAACGAATGAGAACAGAAGAATTTAGAAAGAAAAAAGAGTAAAGAAATGAGAGTGGAGAGAATACAATTAGACTTCCATAGTTTTAGACTCAGAGTTTCCTAGGGTAAACATAACCCATTAACGTTTTTGTTTTTTTTGTGTGTTCTCATCGAGTTTTTTTGTGTATATTACTTTGAATACCGGTATTAATGTTAACTACTGTATAACCTACATTTGTTTTGTTTGCCAGAGATGGTTGGCTTTGGTGGGTTACGCTTTTTCTGCCAACTTGCGATGATTAATAATAATATTGTGCTATTGTTTTTTGGCATAATAAATTATATTTTATACATAATGGTAGTGATATGTAGAGGTATGTAATGTTGTGCGTAAGGCGAGCGGTTACTGGAGGTGTCAGTGCGTCAGCCAAAAAATCAGACCGTTCCTGTTGGAAGTAGCGTCACTTTTCACTGCACTGGACACAGTCGAGTGAGTTTACACGACCTCGCCACTCGTGTATTAGTAGTAGTAGTAGTAGTTGACGTTGTTGTTGTTGTCGTCGTCGTTGTTTTAGTTGTCGTTAAAATACACAATTTGAATGTTTCATCTTTTTACAGAAGCAGTAGGCCTAACAAAAACAATATTAATTTGCGGATTATTTAATTCGGAAAATTCAACGGGATACCGTCGCCGTCGACTGGAGGCTCGTACTTGTACAAACTTACAGGAAACTTGTATTGCAGGCGGTCTTGTACTGCGGTTGTACAGTTGTACTGTTTGTACTGCAGTACGCGTACACGCTGGCGTGGTCGCGCACTGGTGGTCGACGCCTACCGTCATACGCTGTCGATGACGGCCAAGGCACATTGCACATTGACAACGTCCAACGTTCAGACGCTGGCACTTACGTCTGCACTGGCTCTAACTACTACAAAGTCGCCACCGACCAAGCCGTACTCGACATTGGAGGCTAGTTACATACGTCTTGTGCATTAGCCGGTGTTTACGTGGTTGTTCTGATAAGCTGCATTACAGTCCAACCATCTCTGTCTGACCATCCGCCCGTTCGTACAGGCTTTTAACTCGAAAACCAAAGAGGAATGTAAAAGCCAAAATCGGTTTGAACGTTTCTTAGAGTAGGATAACCGATGTGTCGATTGTCGGCTTAAAATGTCAAAGATCAAAGTCATCGGACGTCAACAGTTTCCGGAAAATGACGCGGCGGCGCGAGCAAGGTACAATGTAGGCGCAGCGCTGGCAAAGTAAAAATGAACTTTATGTTAAAATTCAAAATAAGCAGTGCTTTTTCTCTAACGAAGCAAATGGGCCAGTCTCAATTTCACGTGAGCAAAGTGTTGGGTGTGGTGTAAATATGTACAGTCGGCAATGATGTGCCGTCTTAAACCTGTACCCCAATGAAGAGCTATCGGTGATTGTTACCTCCGCCAAGAAGGTTATGTTTTTGTCGGACTTTGTTTGTTTGTCTGTTTGTCTGTCTGTGTGTGAGCAAGATAACTCAAAAAGTTCTGGACGGATCTTTTTTTAAATTTTGAGGATATGTCGGGCATGGCATAAACTACCAGTGATTCAATTTTAGGCGTGATCCGGCAGGAATCCTGGATTCTGGATCACTTTAAAATTTTCGTTACCATTGCGTTAAAGGGGCATAAGGGAACGACTGGCAAAGCGAAGATGGTGACGCCACCTGGCGAATAGCTTTGCCTTGGCGGAGGTACATGCGCTATCCGAGTGCTTTCTCTAGTTCGTATTTTTTCTATAACATAGTACGATTACTATTCCGCGTGAACAGTGTGTTCTGTGTGGTGTAAACATCGTTTAGCTGGGAACGAAGCGCCGTCAATTCGTGTGGCACCGCGCAGTGCAGTTGTCGACGTCGGCAACCCGCTCGAGATACATTGCTACGTCACCGCAGGCCAGTCTCCCGCACCAAAGTCACTTACTAGTTATTTCAGCTACTGCACTCAAAAACTAGCCCTAAATACTTCTAGCTACTTCATAACATAATATTATGTAGTTATAGACTTGCTGCTTACCGTAACAAGCATTGCTGACGAGCTTTCATAGGGCACCTTGAAATCTAAAAAGCGAGTTTTTACTGATTTTTTTCGCGATTTTAGACTGCGATGCATATTTCAACTGCAGTTAGACCAGGACAATCTGCATATGAAATTTTTAGCACGGAACGTAGATTTTAACCGTTTGAGTTTCTACTTCTTAGATTCAAGGAGTTCTCCGTACAGCAGCTCCAAATCTGGGTACTCTTTCTAAACGCATTAATATATTATTGCACGTTGTACATTGATTCTCCAGGTCGCAGCACGGATGCTGTCGCGCGTTACGTGAACATAGCTCAAATTATTTGTTGACGTACATGTATTACAGGCTACCCAGCACCGCGCATAGAGTGGACTCATGGAGGCCGTGGACAGGTGATGCCGAGTGATGTGGTGATTGACGGCGGAGTGCTAAGGATCCCGGCAGCTACAGTACAACATGGAGGAGAGTACGTGTGTACGGCGCTAAACGTCGTCGGCTCCGACCGGCTAACTGCTACGATTACTGTCAGATCCGGTCAGCTCTGCCTTCTAACTGTGCATCCCGGTCTGCCTAAACACCACAGATCACCACAGATCAGATGAGATAGCAAATATTGTTCAAGTTTGTGAACTTCGGATCGATGCATGGCACTACAGATGACCTCAGATTCTAACTCTGACGCTAACTCTAACCTTAACTCTAACGCTGGGATGCCATATATTAATCTAAAGCAAAAAGACTAAAACAATATGTTCCATCTAAGCTGATCTGTGGTGATCTGCGGTGTATAGGCATACCGTGTGCATTCTTTTATTAACTGTAAGCTTAGTTGGTTTCCAATAGTTTTATTCCTTAATTAACTTTAACGACTAGACAGCGTCCAGTTGTTAAGCGAAATGTGTAACATGTAGATGATTTTAAATTGCGTAAAATCTAAAGTTTATTGATTGTGGGGTTTATTAGTTTATGAACGGTGAGACTTCTTCCCATAGAAAATACAAGTAGGCCTAAATCACAACAAAACTCCAACACGAGAGGTAACTTGAAATGTTTTCTTTCAAACACGTGTGTATTGTGTAGCATGTTTACTAACAATAAAATTAGTTTTCCACACAATACTTTCTTTGCAATGCCAGAAACTGTCCGTTGAGTAACTGTTCCAACTGGTCCATATCTCCGCAACAACGAATTATTGGAGCTTGTGTCTTACTCTTAAATTAATTTCAGTCGTGGCTGATAGGCATAGGCCTACTAACTTGACGTTTAATGGCGACGAAGTTTATCAGCCTCTGTGGATATCTGTGTTTCTAGTTATACTTCCCACTGTCGGTTTTTGACGTGCTACAGCTATGCTGTATAGCGCGTCTATGGGACGGTTGTCGTCTGTCGTCAGTCCGTCCGTCGTCTGTCTGTCACGGATGTATTGTGGTTGTGGCTAAACAGTAAGTCGTAAGGGGTCGGCGATGGTACTATCGGATAGGGTGCTGGCGACTTCTTATAGGCTGTCTTGATTTTTACGCGCAACAACAGAATGCTTCGCGCGTCTTAGCCCTCGTCTAGGCGTCCGTCGGTCCGTCTGTCTGTTCGTCTGTCCGTCACACCCTAACAATGTATCAAAACGGTGCAAGCTAAAATCACAAAATCTTTACCATGGGCTGCCCCAAGGTCTCTAGTTTTTCGTGATAAAATTTCATGCCCCTGAGTGCGAGGTTCCCCTCGAACGAGGGCATCAAAGACGGGAACCCCCTCTAAAATACGTCATTTTGACCGTATTGGCTTTTTTAGTGTGAAAACGGTTGCAGATAGGTACAGACATGCTGCTTATCATAACAAGCACTGGTGACAGGCTTTTTAGATTTATCAGCATCGATGACCTTGAACGACCTTGAACCCCCCAAAAAGGAGTTTTTAGTAAATTTTTCGCAATTTCTGGATGCAACGCACATTTCTGACCATGGAAGTAGAAATAATTATTTATAGCTTCGTTTTATTTGACGAGCAGCAGCCAGCTGCTGCTTGCTGCCTCGTTCGCTGCTAACTGCGAAATGCGAAAACGCGAAATATGTCCAACTGTAAAGTGCGAAACAAAATGCGAATTTTGCATCGCATTATAGCGTATATATTACGTACGTATATAAGACAAAACAGAAAATGCGAAATGGTTCCAGGACATAGGCCTAACTTTTCTTATTCGCCTTTTATATACACGTCTTTGCACTGCAGTTTTCGCAAGTTCACTTTCGTACTTTACTCTAGGACAGATTTCACGCTTTCGCATTTCGCGGTTTGCACTTTATACAATGTCCTGTCTCACGGCAACGTCTGATCAGCGTACTGACGGGTTTGATTAATTGCCGTTGGCAAACATCGGAGTTCGTTTAACGCTCGCGTTAATTGTCGACCGTCGTGTGTTTTATAGGCCTAGTCTATCTATAACCTGCAATTTTGTTTACTTATTTATTCATTTATTTATTTGTATTGTTGTCAGCGACAGCTCTTTCTAAGCTATTAGCTTGTATAGTTGCGTGTTGCGCATAGGACTACTGTTTTTGTCAGCAAGCAGTAATGCTGCAACTAGGGAATGCAAACCCGGCGGGTATTTCTCAAACCCGGGTTTACGGGTTTGACGCCCTCCAAAACCGGGTTGCCGCACTAATGACTTGGCGCCAAATGTCCCTGTCGTTGGCTTTCCTCCAGGCAGTGTGAACTCCGAAGTTCTGAGGCTGGACGTTTTCATCAACTGTTCTCAGCCAGGTGGTTCTTAGGCGTCCGGCTGAACTCCTCCAATCGGCTGGTGGAGTGTGTAGGCCTACTCGTATACTTACCTTGCACTATACAGCTATTGCTTATTGTCTAGACCACGCTAAATGCCTCTATGATGATGATGATGATGAGGATGAGGATGATGGTGAATACAGATGCAGAAGACTCTGAGGAAGAGTTTGAGGTGCGTGTCCGTGATGCTGAGCTGGTGGCGACACCTGGTGGAGATGCGAGACTCCGCTGCAGTGCTAGTGGCAATGTGGCTCGTGTTGAACGCATTCACTGGCAGCGCGAACACGCTCGGTTACCACCCGGTCAGTTTATATTCGACTGTGTCTTTTTGCACGTTGATCTTGAGTATGTAGTTTGTTTTTTTTTGCTTTTTGTTTCGGAGATGGTCAGTTTTTTTCTGCCAGCGTTCACACTTTATAGTTAAGTTATTGTACGTTGATGTTTGCATTATGGTAAGCAGAATGTGGCTCAATATAGTTTTCTGTATTTTTCCTGCACGTTTCGTTATCCGCTAATAGTAAAGTGTGCAGAATGCAGATGTGTAACTAAATGATTTATTCGGCATAAAAGTTCATCTGAGAGTAGCGACGACTGCAAAGATCGTGCATCATATGTACTGTTCCAGAATCGTGTCGCCAATCTACACAACTCCTCGTTTTTTTCACCAGGCGGAAACAGCAGTTTAGCAATTTGCAACTGCATATTTTCGTTGAGGTGTTTGACCCCCAGATTTCTTTATTCCCTGTGGAACAAGGACTCCCGTGAGCCCCGTTTAGCACAGTGTGTCACTGGACCCCTCAAACGGCATGTTAATTCGTCGAAGCACGGTGCACGAGTGTGACAGACGACAGACGCACAGACAGACGACACAACGCTACGGGGAAATGTGTAGCTATAGGCGGAATCACTTGCGCTGCAAGACGCGATTCCGCCTAACAGTATAACAGAGGCACAATATGTTCAGGGTCGTATCAGTCAAATGGGCAGCTGATCATACCGCAGTGCAAGTCGGCCTATGCTGGACGTTACGTCTGTACTGTTGAACTGGACAACGGAATCAGCAAAGTGGCTTACGCTACGCTTCATGTAGCATCGGCGGAGATACCTGGTGAGCCTTGTGAATTGCCCAGTCTGTGTATGATGTACATTTGAGCAATTGCCTGCAAACTGATGAAAAAATGGTTAGACTTATTTTATGGAATAAGTTCGAACGTTGTTTCGCAGACTTCAGTAGTCTGCATAATAGGCCCATGTTTCGCAAAAGTTTTCGTTTTTATGTAACCTGATGAAATATGTAAACTCGTAACTTACCTCGTATTTTTGTGTTTAACGTGGTATCACTATTAACTTTTCTCTGCGGCATTTAATGCATGACTCGCTGTGTTAAGGCGCATACAGAACGACGTAACTGAACTGAACTGACATGGTTTAGTTTTTGACAAACTGACCAATGGGCAAGCAGTAATGCATTACAGTAGGCACCGTTTAATGGCGTCGGTGATTACGTGATTACGCGCACGTACGCGTCAACCAATGACTAATCGGCTCATCTTTTTCGCTCATTGGTCAGTTCGTCAAAAACTAAACCATGTCAGTTCAGTTCAGTTCAGTTACGTCACTTTGTACGCTCTTTAGCTTGCACTGGTCAGTGAACAGCAAGCTGGCGGCGATCGTTGTGCTGTGTTTTCTTCGGAGATGAAATCAATAACTAAATTTCGTTTAACTTGAATGGGTTTTGGCAGCTGTTTTCTGATTCAGACTGTCAAGCAGGTCACCAGCATCATCAGTGAAGATATCTGCTGTGTTATAGGCCTAGTCATGATAATAGTAATCCTGAGGTAACTCAGAGGCGCAGGTTCAACTCCGCACCAGGACACTGCCGGGTAACGACCTTAGGCAAGTTGTTCACACACACGTGCCTCTGTTCACCAAACAGTATAATTTGGTACCAGTGTAGTAAAAAATTCGTCGCACCGGAAAATTATTCCCACACGCAGCGGTACGGGTTAGATTTAAGATTAAGGATTGGGTTAAATTTAGGGTTAGGGTAAACAGGCACACCGCACGATACACTGGCCCCGTATCCGTGGTCTCGCAGTGTAAAAACTGGTGTCTGGCTAAGGGCCTTAGGAAACGGAGATCAGCGCCGCCCTATGGGCCGTAAGGCTCGGGAAGGACTTTACGTTTTACTTTTTTTTACATGATAATAGTACGCACGAGTTGTGTGGTGCAGCCGAGGTTCCGAGAGCGTCCATTGAACCCGAGCATCAGACGATCAAGCAAGGCTCAAACGTCACGATCGAATGCCAAGTCAGCGGCTCGCCGACTCCTACAGTTCGCTGGTCCAAAGTACGATCAGAACTTGCAACAAACCAACGCGTAAGCATCTGCACCATAGTCGATATACATGTTACGAGTGGATATAATGATTTCACCTATCAATTATTGAAACTACAGGCCCGTAACAGGAACTAAAATGAGAAAAAGGCTATATATGAGTATGTCACTAATTTACGTGTGCACACTAGTGGACATGTATTTTTGTTATAAGTGCTATTTTAGTCATTTAAATTTGTATTAGCTTTGTTTTAATACGTTTATCGGCAGTGTTTTTGTGGCCAGTTTGAAGGAAGCACGCTATACATTACCGACGCAAGAATGGAAAACCGAGGTCTATATCTGTGTGAAGTGGAAAATTCTGCTGGCGAGTCTCATGCATCAGTTGTGGTTGAGGTTGAAAGTAAGTTTTCACACGATTTTCGCACAGCTTTAAAAATATTTGAGTGGTTATTTCTGGTAAAGAAGCGTAATTTTTGACACACATACACACTTGATTAAGTGCGACAGCATCTGTTTAACTGTCATTTGTGTTTTAGATTTTTTGTGGGTATTTTTGTTATTGTCATTAAATTAAAAAGATACAGATGTGGATATTAGCCTGTTAGTGATATGCATCTATAGTTGACCTCTTGCAGTGTGTAATTATTCGGCCGTTCTAACAGGCCGCATTATGCTCTTGCTCGTCCGTTTGTCCATATCGCACGGGCTACTAACTCGAAAGCAAAAGGCATAAAAAAACAAATATTACACGAACGTTTGATGTGCCAACGTTTAGTTCAAACAGTAAAAAATCATCTTTACAAACTGACTCATATTTCGCGTAAATGTCAAGTTATAGTTCGCGCTGCAGCGCGCGCTGTATGCGCATAGCAAGAAGGGCGGCCGCGTAGCCTACCTTGTTGGTACTGGGCGACGTTTTTGTCTGCATTGTCACAGAACATGCAATACGTTGACGACTGACATATAAATATAAATATAATACAAACAGGCACAATTGCGCACAGTGTATTGACGCTGTTGACCATTGAGTGATGTTTTGCTGCTGATGCTGCTGCTGCAAGGGCAAGAGGCGCCGGTTGTGGAGATCTACCCCGAGCAATCGGTGACGATTGAGGTTGGTGGCAGCGCCGTGTTTCAGTGCAGAGTCACACACGGATATCCGTCGCCCACCGTCAGCTGGAAACGGTTTTTCTCTCGTTCTTTGTCAAATTACGTGTACATTGTGAGTCATGAAAAAACAACACGTCAAACCTTTGTTCATACTTCTAGATTGTTGCATTGGCCTTGATCTTTGGTCTGGTGCCGAATGCACTCGATTATCTTTGACCTGTCGAAAATGATTGATTATGCGTCAAGTCCCACAATTTATTTTTACTTTTGCCAAAGGTTGGGCGAGTTTTAAAACTTATTTAGTTTTGCAATTAGCAGCAAATAAGCAGTAAAACGTTCAGTGTAGATCTCTACCGCCACACCTCATGCGTCGCTACACTATTTTGTGAAATACTAATGTTTGAGGAGTAGCATGCTCTGCACGCTGAGCCACTAGCCACTGTTTTGCTGAAATATAAACTATCAGAGACCTGGCTATGGCAGCCGGCTGGTAGCAAATACTGTAAGAGAATTGAGTTGTACTCTGTTTACACGATCGAGCAAACATCGAGCTGGCTCGTCCAGCTAACATATAGCCAGCTCGTCAAGCCAGCTCGTCGAGCCAGCTTGATCGTTTAAACGGGGTATTAGGTTCCGTCGATTTGGACTTGAGGATCAACGAATATCCAAGATTTCCTGAAGACATTTCTAGTTTTGCGTTTATTGTACGTTGACAGTCTGTTTTGTACGCCAACTTGAGTCTGGCTTTGTTTTTTAATGTGGCTGTAATTTATTTAAAGTACGCCACAATCGCAAGTCACAATGTAAAAATCCAATGCAATAATCTAGAACTATGAACAAGCGTTCGATGTGTCGTTTTTATGAAATGTTAATATTATGTTATTCATACGTGCTGCTGTAAAACAACAGAGTGAACGAGAGACGGTTTACGGAAACGACACGTGAACTGGACTACGGCGTGTTACAGTTTGTCGACGTCACAGGCGACGAAGCGGGCGAATACATCTGTACAGCAAGCAACAGTGTGGGCACAAGTACCGTGACGGTTGAACTCAGTATCAGAGGTATCAACCAAATGATCCAACTGTTGTATATTTTAGTAGGTCTGTTTCAATCAATCAATCAATCAAAAAATAACCACTTACAAAAGTGACCAGTGGTGTACAACACACCTAAAAACTAGAATAAAACCTAAGGATAATGTACAAAAAGTAAAAACTACTCAGAGATAAAAAGCTCACTGAAACAGTAAAGTTTTTAAGTTTCGTTTGAATGACGCAGTGTCAGATAGTTCTTGAATTGTTTGGGCTTTAAATGCTGACTTGGCACTTCTTTTTCGTGAACTTACATTTATCTTTTATTTAACTTGTAGCAGTCAAGTATTTAAGAATATGTTTTGCGTTGTTAATAGAAATTATATTAAACTGTCGTTTATTGTTTTATTGTTTTTTTATTTGCAGGTGGTATGGTATCAACACAGCAAGCTATCCCAGAGGGAAGTAAGTAACTACTTGTGACTTTACATATCTGTTTGTATCTGCAGGTGTTTTTGCAGTTTTTTGGTATAACAGAAATTTAACAGCTAACTGTGTGTATAATATTGCTGTTGTTGTTGCATTTGGTTATAAGTTACAATTATTTTTAGTTTTGCTTTTGTGTTGAATCACAGCCATTAATTTCACTTTCGTGGCCTTTAGCCAAAACTGTACTTACTTTGATTTGTCGTATACAACAAGCTGTGCAAATTAACAACAAATGGAAAAGTCTACAGTAAAATACATCGAGTTGCGTAACAGCTACACGAAGAGTCGAAATTTTAGGGTCTACAGCATATCCGCAACATAGTGAAGTGAACATAGCTTGTTGTTGACTTATGTTCAGCTTATTAGCTAGTGAAGTTTGAGGCTTAGCGTGCACGCTGCAAATGTATTTTTAGATAGGATTCCCGACGTGTACGTGACTCCGGCGCTGCAGACGCTGCGTCCCGGCGAGCACCTGCTACTGCGCTGTGTGGAGGTGGACAGTCAGCCGGTGCTGTACGAATGGTCCAAGGTCGACGGCAGTCTGTCGTCAGGCGTCCATGTTGACATGTCCTCCGGTGTTCTTGAAGTCGACTCAGTCACGGAGCGTGACGCCGGCAGGTATCGCTGTCAGGCGACCAACCGGGCCGGACACTCGGACGCATTCGCTGAAATCATCATGGCCGGTATGTCCGTGCGTTATAAGAAACACGACAATTTCGATTATACTGTTTACAGAGAAGTAGAGCGGTATATTCGTGATTAAATCTTACTGTGCATGTGATGCCTTGGTGTAGTGTGTTTGATCAGCAAAGTAACTTTACGTCGAGCGCGTACGTTACTGCTGCAATGGGTAACTGTCAGAGAATAGTCCCGTTTTGTTCAATTCTATTTTGCCTGATTTTTAACCCTAACTTTAACGGTATGCGCAGGCAATGTGGAATTATTAGGCAAAAGGGGATTAAGCAAAATGGGAGGACACCAACTGTTAGTACGATTCGTACATAGCATCATGTGAACTATCCACCCAGGTGAACTCAGTCTGGCCATCTCTCAGTGGCATTGTTTGAATCAGCTACAGACGACAAGGTTTGGTTACCTGCAAATCTACAAAGCGGTATTTGGGTTTATTGTTGCTGAGTTGTAGTTGTTATTTGCAGTGCCGCCAAGTGCGGTCGTGAGTCCGCGGTCATTGACGGTCCACGAGGGTGAGACGGCTGAGTTTAGTTGTGACGTCACGGGATCACCGCAGCCTCGCATTGAATGGACGAAAGACGGAGGCCGTCTGCCACACAGGCACAGCGTTCAAGATGGCGTTCTAAGGTGACACTGCATTGTATTGATTCTTTAGTTGAAACCAGTGATGTACTTAGAGCCTCGCGCTTGTCCTCTTTTGAAAAAAAAATTTTTGCGTTAAAACAAGAAAATTAATCATAAGAGAAGGGGATTAAACGATGCCTAACGATAAACGTGTACATGCGGTTTTTTTATCACATTTTTAGAGAGGCCACTATCTGAAGCATAATCAAAAGTTGCAGAAATCAGATGGTGGTGACAGCACCACAGTATGACTCATTGGTTCTTGCTGTCATTTGACGAGATTGCTGTAAAAGTAATATTAATACAGTAATGAATTTTGAAAATGCAGTATATAATCGTAACATTTTTGCTGTGAAATATTTAGCATGCAGCAGGTCCGGCTGGAAGATGCTGGCCGTTACGTGTGCATTGTAACCAACGACGCGGGAACAACGAGAGATTCAACTTATCTTACTGTTAACGGTAAGACGTCTACGCTACTCAGAATAGTGTCTGTATAATCTTAATGGTGCACGCAGTCGGAAGTCACACAAAGTTTTCTAAATGGGTAGCTTTTATGACTGTTGAAACAGAATATTTTACATTAGATTTGTTTTGTTGTTTAGCTAACGGAGATAGAACATTGTACTGGATAAATTGTAATTTAAACTGTTTTAAAGAGAAACTGATACAACAGTGGTACTAGGTGATATTTGTGACCGGCAATATTGCTAGGCCTACCTGCCAGGTAGGCCTAGCTAGCATCTAGTCTACGTATGACGTACTATACCTGATATTAATACACACTGCAGTCTTCCAAAAAACTTAAACCTACTGTTCCGTTATTATGTGTTTGTGTGCATTCCGCCTGGAAAGGCCGTCCCCGAAATGACCTATATTGTGTCGGGTGGGACGTTAAACTTTGCTCACTCACTCACTCTCAAAAAGCGTCTCATTTTGTCATTTTCCATATCTTTGCCAAATATCAACCAATTTTCAAAATTCTTTTACTGACACATACTGTGGACAGTTGGCAATGACGTAGTTGTTAGATGTTTTACCACACTTTAGCTGTGTTGCTACACTACCATGTGAAACATAAATTTTCAAAAATTAGTAAGATTACCATAATACACATGCAAAAATGTATTCTGAACATTTTTACTAATTTTTATGTGGAAATCAAATTATGTTTAGTTTCAGATACATTTTTGATGTTTATAGACAAAAATGGGTAATATTATTGCAAATAATAATTTTTAATGCAGTAATGATATACTGGTATTGTAACATGCTATTTAGCTATGGAGATAAGGCTTCAATTAAGAACGTATACCAGTTTTAAAAAATACAGTTTTCAAAGGATGCTGACGAAATTTTTGAAAATAAACTGCAAAAGGAAAAGACTGGGCATGTTAATAACAAGAATTTGTACAATTGGAAGCACGACCAAAAACATGAGACCAGCGGACTGAAGCGTGCAGGTACTGAAGAGAACGTGATCACTGTGGTTGAACTGGTAGGCCAACTGAGACAGGAAGGCCAGAAACAAACACATCGTTTAACACGCCAGATATCCAAATGGATGCATCTAACACAGCGTAGCATCGTACAAATTATTTACTGAGTTTTTTGTCTGAAGTGTTTTTCGTTTACCAACATGCTTCTGCCTATTATTGTTGGTTTTTTTACACATTTATATTTCGCAAGGTAGTGTAGCAACATAGTTAAGGTTTGGTGTGATATTCAATAACCACTTTATTGCTAATTGTTCACAGAATGTGATAATGAAAGAGTTTTGAAAATCCGTCAACATTTAGCGAAGATATGGACAATATAAAAGTGGGACGTTTTTTGGGACACAGTGTGTATGGTCGTTATGCATGTGTTCCAGGCGCAGTCAATGTTCAACAGCAGATTGTGTCAGTCGGCAATACCGTGCGACTCACGTGCGACGGCGTTGGTAAGTAAGCTTACTACGTTGCGTCTAATCTTTTTCTACCAAATTTACAAAACGTAATGGCCTACATTAGTATCACGGACAAAGTTGGTAGCACAGGCTGCATTCGGTAACAAATAACCAACGCAGTATTTTGTGTATGTTTACTATTGATTGTTGTATTTGAACGTTTACGTAATAATTTATCTTTTAAAGGTTACTTTGGATTTTAGGCTTGCTACCATATTTTGGTGAATAAAGGCTTCATAGAAAACGACTTACACGCATAATTATAATAATTGGATCCTACATGTTATACGCAGATGAAACAGTAAGTAAGTAAGTAAAGTGTAAATTTATATAGCACATACTCAAAAAGATCTCTAATGCGCTAGTGAGAGCGCTTCGGTCTCATTCATCTTTGCAGTGCAGTGATCCTGGCTAATCGTGTCCGAAGCTGTTCGATGGCCTGATCTACGTGGAGCATGTATGTTTCAGTCTTTATGCGTCACCTTGTGTTATAAACTGATCGGTGTCGTTGCAGTGGCTATGGCGAGGTCGACGGTGGATTGGGAGAAGGTTGCGGGTCAGCTGCCGGACCAGGCTCAGGTGCGTGATGGGGAACTTATCCTTCCACGTGTCAGAGTCAGCGATGAGGGAACGTATCGTTGTACTGCGACCGACGCTGCCGGCGCCCGAACTTCACGTCGAGTCGACGTCATTGTTCAAGGTCTGCGATTGGGAATTATTTCAATTTTTTTCCAGTACCGCATCGTGAAGCTTGATTTTAATTTTTATTTAGTTGTGGGTTTTTTTTCTGTTATTTTGTACTTTACTGGTTTGACTGCAAACTGCTTTACTGCTTTTATTTATAGTTTGTTCCGCCGCAGCTTAAAATAAATTTTATTTTATTTGTTTTCTGGGCAGTTCGCTGGCATAAAGGAATTTTGAGTTAACTACTGCTTGCCTCTGAAAATAATTGATAGTGTTTTGTGCAAACGTTTCAGACCAAGCTTTACGCCAGATCACCGTCATTGTTTACGGTTTTAAGTTTGATACATTCTTGCACTTTAGACATATTTGCTGATGATAGAATTTTGAAAGAGAGACTTCCAAACACGTATACACAACGGCTACTGGATGGTTTTAATCGTTTAGAACTGTAGGCCTATCCGCAGTTTATCGTCAGTCAGCTCTTTGAAATGCCAGTGCAAAAGATTTCAGTTTTCACTTTGTTGTAGTTTTTAATCTCCGTTATGTGCCATTGGTGACTGCCCGCACCTTTGGCTTGACTGATATGTTGCGCTTGTTACAAATGTTATATTTGCATGTAGGCTGATTCAACTGATTTAATGACAGTCGTAGTGTCAGATCATGACGTGTTACTTGTGTAGTACCTCCGGTGGTGTCGGTATCAAGACAGAGTCGCAAAGTGTCTGTCGGTACAAACGTCACGTTGACATGCAATGCACGTGGCACGCCTCAACCCACTGTCAGCTGGAGCAAAAGAAACGCTCAGCTTCCCAGGTCTGTCCGTGTCTGAGATATACGTTATATGGATTTATAATGCGGCTGTCCTGACAGGCCGCATTATGTCTACCAGTCTACCTACCTACCTACGTTTTTGTCCTTCTTTGATCCGTCCATCTGTTTGTTTTGTACGGGCTCCTAACTTGGCAATAAAAAGGTACAGGGACAACAAAATTGGTGTGAATGATTCCTGGGGTAGAAGTAACTGGTTTGCCAGTTTTCAGCTCAAAATTGAAAGTTGCAGGCCGCATATTGATCGGGTACACTGGACCGACATCTTCGTGCTTTTGCGATTATTCAATTATTGCATCATGTAATTCTGCTGCACGGCCATTTCAATAATTGTCATTGGTTCCATGTTGGTGTGTTATATCTCTCTGTACACAGTGCACTAAACTAGTGTTATATTTCTGCGTCTAAACAGTGGTCTAATATTGTAATTGCTGCTTGTGCTGCTGTAGGCATCACAGAGCAAGTGCTAATTGGCTGAATATCAACCCGGTGCAGACGGAAGACTACGGCGAATACGTCTGCACGGCTACAAACGAGCTTGGAGTTGACGAAGGAGTCGTTCTACTTGAGTCCGCAGGTTTCACTGCTGTCATTATTAATATTACTTTGCTACTGTTTGTCGTCACTTTGTTTTTCTTCAGATACTCTAAGCGTTTCAAGCCATCACATTGCATAAACATGGAAAAATACAAATTAATTTTAAATAGTAGAATAGCAGATTACAGATTTTATGTAGTCAGCAGCAGACTTGTGCGTGAGGTTGACTGAACATGCACATGCACACCGTTCTAACTGTCATTTTTTACTCAAAGCTAGTTTTTCCTTGATTCTTATTTTCCACAGATCTCCATTTTAGGAATCAATACTAGCATGCCAAAACTCACCATATCCACTACGAAACAGTCTCTTCTCCAAGTCTTTCTTTCTGTAGTTTCTTCTGTCTCTATCATTTCATCCAGTCTGTGTCATTTTTACGTTAACGTTTTACACCATCGTAGCTGGCTGACTGCATTTTCTGTCATATCATTAATTATTATTATCATTAATTATTGCGCATTTTGTGTTCCAAATAAAACCTGAATAACTACTCATTTCATGACAATGCATTGAAACAACGATGATGTATTGTTTAGTGCTGAGTTGCTGGTGGATTATTTCTTTTAGAGTTGATTCCATATTTTGGCAAGTCACCCGAATCGTATGCCACGTATCCGCTCATACGGGATGCGTACATAAACTTTGACATCGAGATTTCTATCAAGCCAGAGTCTCCGTACGGTAAGGCAGCTATTTAGCAGCAATTGCAGTGTGACATTGTAACAGCAATTAGTCGATTTTTAACTACATTATAACATAATGACTGCCATTGTTGCTGCTGCATTGTTGTAAAATTTTATTGTACTTAAGCTGAACATGTTTAGCCATATCTGTAGAATGAACTAATTGAGTAATTAAGTAAGTAACGTTGTATGATGTATGACGAAAAAACCACCGAGTTTGATTAATGAAACAAAATATATAATTAATATTTGTACGGCTGTAGTACACACAGGTAGATTTACATTTTATTGTGGTTAACTTACGTTGTGCGAGTATTTTTGTTAAAACTGTCTATGTGCATCGGCTACTCCTTGCTGTTTGTGTGGAGTCAATTGATGTATCGTGATCGATCGACCTAATAATTGCTGTCAGTGTATCCGGCTGTGTATTTGTTTGTCCAGGCTTGATTCTGTACAATGACCAGTACAAAGGCGGAGGTGACTTTGTGTCCGTGGGACTGGTGAACAGACGCGTTGAGTTTCGCTTTGACGTCGGCTCCGGTCCGCTCGCTCTCACCAGTGACGAGATCAGCATGCATACGTGGCATACACTGCGCCTCAGAAAACACAGGAATATAGGTCCTTTCTTTTGTCCGTATTATACTCACATTTTTTAGGTGTTTTGATACTGTTTTGGGCGACAGGAAGCCCTGTAAAACTGCTACATAATCCTGGGATATCCAGCCTTTAAGCCTCATAACCTGAATAAGTCTGATAGCACGGTAATGCTAGGGGGCTTTGCTATCCAGAATCCACAGCAGAATTGGGATCGCCGCCAAAAACTAACTATTATTTTGTATTGGCAGTTGCTTAACTGATATACAATTTTTTTTCAAAATCCGTCATCTCTTCATAATGTTTTCGAGTAATATAGTTGTCAGAAATCATTCACATAACACATTATAATTGAACGGTGTAACTTAAGCGCTGATGTCTTTGGATTGAGGCGACACACAGTTTAGTTAATTTCCTGAAATACTTACTGCTAGTATATTTACGGTGGTTCTGCTTGAGCGCAGGTTACCTTGTCGTGGACAGCAAAGAATACAGCGGCCAATCAGCGGGTCGTCATATTGGACTTGATCTGGCAGAGAACATGTTTCTTGGCGGAGTTCCTGACTATCAGAGCATTTCTTCATACGCTGCGCAGAGATCCGGCTTTGTTGGTATGACGATATGTGCTTTGTGAAGCTTTACTTTACAAATCGTTAAATCGACCAATCAGTTTTTGGTTTAGCAAATTACAGACAAAACACACAAGGCTCTTTACGAGTGCTGACATTTGTTTTAATAGAAGAAGCTAAATAAAAAAACGAGCACTAAACACTTTGAAATATCTTCAGAAAAGTGCAAAATCAACACGCTGAATTGCAACCTAGAGTTTTATGTAAAGGAGTTTTTTTAAGTGATTGAATTATTGCTATGTTGTCAGTCAGTTAGTAGCCGGTGATTTAAAGATTGCGGCGTAGTTAGGTTTGTGTTAGTGGTAGTTTATAAGGCTGCAAAAATTAATGATTAACGTCATGCCACTAAGAAACATTATAAGATACTCGTATACATGATGACTAGCATATGAAATCATCTTCGTCGTTTGTTACTACAGAAAACGTCAACCAGACTGAATGAAAAAGCGCTCATTGTGCCTCAGGGTGTTTGTGGAAGCTGTTAGCTGAATATGTATGATAATGTTGCTGTATGAAAACGTGTTTTTGTTTCATAATTACTGTTAATTTGTAATCAAAATTAACGATTAATTAATCACTCAAAAATTAACTCTTGACATTTTTACCAGCTCTGGTAGTGAATCATCAGTTACGATTATCGTGTTGTGGTAGGCTGTATTAGTCGAGTGCTGATCAACGGGTTGTCTCTGGAGTTGGCTGGCGATGCGCTGCAGCTGGTCGGGGTGGCCGACTGTCCCTCCTGTCAGGACCGGCCGTGTCGCCATGGCGGCACGTGTCAGTCGGCCAGCACTAGGACAGGCTACGAGTGTCACTGCGCTGAAGGATACTCCGGACGTAACTGTGAACTCGTCGGCACCAGCTGCCTGCCTGGTAACCACACACCCACTCTGTCCCCCATTAGACACATTACGCAATTCCACCTCTCCCCTTTAATGTGTGACCTCCTTAATGTCGACTTTGACCAGTCAATCAAAGCACATTATTTTGTATAGCGCCATATGTCTCGAACGAAAAGAGATTGAGGCGCCGCAGGCGTCGAATGGATTGGAGAGTGGGGGTATCTTCTCCCGGGCCCATTGGGGAATTTTGGGAAGCGTCGTAAGCTCCCCCACGTGAGTCAAGGTGGAAGGTGGAGTCGAAGTTGAAAATAAATTTGGTGCATTTTTAGTCTCATGCACCTTTGGCGGAACGATGACTGCCTCCCCCTTGACGTCTCAAAAGGTTGCTTCCTCTTTCCCCGAAAAAATATATGAGTTCTCAAGGAGCGTAGATGTCCCAGCACTTTACTATTTGGATTTGTTGTAAACTTGCTTGACAACAAGTCGTACAACAAGCTGCACAGCATCTTGATACGTCAAGATGTTGTTCTATAATAGTTGGCCGTGGACTTTTACATGTTGTACAACTAGTCCACAATAAATCAAAGTAAGTGGACTTTAAACCTAACAGTCTTGTTCATCGTTCTGTTCAAACAAGCAAAAATGTCGACATCGAGTGCCGTCAAAATATGCGGCTGTCCATCTAGTTGCCGAGCTTCTCAGGCGTTGACAGTAAATTAGGTCACTGCACAAGTTGTGATTATGCAAGATATGCGTTATTTTTTGGACATTTTGACCTCTGGTGACCTTGCCCATTAACTTTTTGAACGAAATTTGGCACACCAGTTACTCCTGTCACGCAGTTCACATCAGTTTTGGTTTTACTACGTTCTTGATGTAGGAACCCTACAGGGCAAACAGACAAACTGACAGACAGACAAGCAAGACGCATAATGCGGCCTATAGGACGGCCAAATAACAATCCACAGGACAAATCGACCAAAATGACTTAAAATACGCTGGTTTACGTACAAAAATGACAATGATTTACAACATTTTTATTACGATGCTACGAAGCATTTATTCTATGCGAAATTCTTGCCGCATTTTACTGTTGTGCATCCACATTTAACAGTCACATTCAGTAAAATATTACGTGCAAATTTGCTGAGATTTACCACGTTTCTGTTAATAGATTACAATTGTTGCAAAACGACTAGAGTCAGTTGCAGATCTGCGGATTGTTGTGGGGGTACAGATACGTTTGGTGCGTTTGGTCGGCCGTGGACTTGTACATGCTGTACAACTAGTCCACAATAAATCAAAGTAAGTGGACTTTGAACCTAACAGTCATGTTCATCGTTCTGTTCAAACAAGCAAAAATGTCGGCGTCGAGTGACGTCATAATATGCGGCTGTCCATCTAGTTGCCGAGCTTCTCAGGCGTTGACAGTAAATTAGGTCACTGCACAAGCCGTGATTTGAGTCAGTTGCAGATCTGCGGATTGTTGTCGGGTACAGATACGTGTGGTGCGTTTGGTCGATGTGTGAACTTGACCGCAACGCTCGGTTATCGCTGTTCCTGTCCTCTTGGCAAATCTGGCAGTCGCTGTGAACGAGGTTAGCTATTTGAAATTTGAATGCACATGTAGCTGACTTTCCGACTTTTCACACACATCTTTATTCACCGTAATACAGTAGACAAGAAATGGACAGCAAGGAAATAATAAAACTTAACTAAAACTTAACTAGGACTTAACGATGTAAAGATTATTATAATATAATGTCCATCAGAACTCAAAATACAGCAGGACAGCAGAGATAACATAAAAAGCTATTACTCTGGCTGAACCGTGACAAAAAATTCCTTTTCTTTACTCGTTTATGCAACTTGCAAAAAGTGCTCACAGCATTTTAGCGAACAAATAAAAAATATTTCAGCTATTTCAGATATTTAAAGATGTTTAAAATTTATACGAGCGTATATAGTTTCTGAGGTAGCCTACGCTCTTGCTGACAACGAAGAAAGTGTGTTGCCGTGTTACGTAACTGGGACAATATGTACATCTGATTCAAACTATTTTGCTACGTTATAATAGCTTAAATGTGTTCTTAATTCCCTGTTACAATTGTCTAGTAAGTTTGTTAGACGCGAACAAAGAATTGCATGACGTATTTGTAATATTGACTCTTAATTGCCTTTTTATATAATTTAGTTGATTAGTTAAGCTTTTTCATTGTTATGTGTCACATTGTTTTGCAAAAAAAACAATAATATGCTATTGTGATTACAGTGGGCTTTAATCGAACGGGGCTTTGGCACTATGGAGCGATTCTGAGGCTCTTGCTATTTTTGAAGTCTTTTGTTACTGCGGTGAGGGTCAAGACTGGAAGTTTACCGATGACGTCACATTAGCATCACAAGCAGAGTCAAAATTCATTTCTACAGCGCATCTAAAATGTCTCTAATGCGCTAATGCATTAATCTTTGAAGGTGTGTCGCTGGGCTTGGCTGGATTTACCGGCAGTTCGTTTGCGTCTTACCGAGCGATTGAGGACGCGCTGTTTTCTCTACACATTCAGTTGACGTTCCTGGCGCAGAGTATTGACGATTCCATTCTGCTGTATGACGCGTTCAATGCTCGGGGCACAAGTGACTTTGTCGCAATCGTCATTAGAGAAGGATATCTCGAGCTGCGTTATGAGCTCGGCTCAGGCACGTAGATCAATTATATTCATAGGATTAAACTGTGCGAATCGTTTAATTGGCGATAATTTGAGTGCGTTCCATTTGTAAATTGTTGGACGTTTAATATCTGAATTCAGTCGACTGAAAAATGCCGGCAACTGACTTACAGTAGCTTCTGGCTATTTGATAAGCAGCGCTTATCAGCAGTTTGAAGAACTATTAAGCCCGGCTGTTATTACCTATAGCCGGATAGTTTAAGTATTTTGCAATATATCTTGAGATTTCAGAAGTTAAAATATCAATACAGAAAAATCAGGATTTGGGTTTGATTGTTGTGTGACATAAAAGATGGGAGAGAAGAAAGAAAGAGAAGGAAAGGAAAGAGGGAGGAAATGTTTGGGCCGTATATTTTTGGACCCCGGGCTTTTTGTATGTTAGTAATGATGTGTATATTATTAGTTTTAGACTACTTTCTTTTCAGTACAAACTTTTTCATTATGTATCTACTGTTGTTGTAAACAGGTACTGCAGTCGTGACAAACTTTGAGCCTCTGATTGCCGGCGAGTGGACAGCAGCCGTCGCAGAAGTTAATCGTCGTGAGGGTTCTCTTGTCGTTAATGACGGCATTGCGGCTAAAGGTTCGGCTCTGCTGTACTGATAGATAGCAGCGTTTTACATTGACGTTTGTGCAAAATTTTGCATGCCATCTGACACGGCCGGTGAATGCGCCCCGCTTTTAACTCCATTCAGGCAAGCCGATGCTCACCTGCTTACCCAGGAGGGATATAAGGCTGAGTTGTACGCAAAGAAATTCCGGAAAAGGCTGAAAATAATATTGTTCAGTTTTAATATGCGGCCGTACTGTGGGCCACATCTTGCTATCCGTCTGTCTGTTTCTCCCAAACGGTCACCTAACTTGAAATTTAAAAAAAACATATAGGAAAACCATATTTATCGTGAACGCTTTTCAGGGCAGAAGTAACCAGTATGCGGCAATTACTGATAATTTGGAAAGTTAAAAAGAAAGGTCATCGCCGCTCATCGGGAGACAAAATCCTCAAAAAATCGCCACATGTTTGTTATTGTTTGGCGCCAACTGGCCGGCTCAGGCGCTGCGGACGGCTTCAGTGCTGACTGCAACTTAGGCCTAACCATTGTTGTAAAAGAGTTTGCTGTTGTCACATGTAATACAGCGGAGCGACTGAAAATGCGGGAACGGAAAACGCAGGACTAAAAAGCAAAAAACCATATCGCAGGAGTGAGAAGTGCAGGACTTGAAAACGCGGGACCAGATGGCAGGGGTGGAAAACACAGGACTGGAAAACTTGGGATCAAATTTGGAGGGTTGGAAAACGCAGGACCGTCGTTTATGGAATGCCAAATGTATAAGAAAATCGTGCATGCGTGACTGTGAAATACAATTAATACATGTGAAATTTGGCAATCCAGCTCCATGCCCAACAGTCCAGGTGGCAGATGGACTTGTTGAGGTGGTCGATTCATTCGTCTATCTGGGCAGTATGATTGACTCCTCTGGTGGCAGCAGAGGCGAAATCCTTC
>Ga0209367_1001384_pt1 | contig 29621 bp, 13 predicted proteins | sample WorMetLIZISLAND2_FD_187412 | JGI IMG/M metagenome (GOLD analysis project Ga0209367, IMG submission 187412) | Marine gutless worms symbiont microbial communities from Max Planck institute for Marine Microbiology, Germany - Olavius geniculatus... ...
GAATAAAACGACTTTGATTTCTGCAAAAAATCGTGTAGATCTAAGCAGTATTTCTGAAGTTAGAAGCTATATAACAGAGTGGCCCCGTTTTTTGGGCCACCCTGTAAATAAAAAGTTTTTGCGTATATTTCACCCATTTGCCGAGAAGCCCCCCTTGGATTGATTTGCATAAAATTTAGCATGACGGGTCCCCTCGCCGACATAATCAATTGTGCCGAATTTTATCTCAATCGGTTCAAGGTTTTGATTCTGTGGGGGTCGAATTTTTGGTTTCCCCATAGGAAAAAGAAGCCGCCGTTAACACAGGGCTTGATCTACCGTTCAGCTTGTGATAGAGCTAAAAAGATAAAAGTGTATTGCAGTTGTTGCAGAGACTGAACGTCGGCTTGAAAATCATCATCACGTTCACGTAAAAACCGAAGACCTCAGCAGCACTACGCAGAACCCAGACACATCCTTAGTACCACCAAGCATTAGTAAGTAGGTCTGTGGTACAAATTCATCAATATTGACTACCATTATTTTTTTACGCGCGAAAGCAGCTACTGCTTTCAGCGCGTCATAGCCATCGCAATTCTGTTTGTCCGTCCGTCCTTCTGTCCGTCACACGGGTGAATCAGTCAAAAACGGTGCCAGATAGGATCACCAAATCTTTACTTTCGGCTGCCTGGAAGACTCTAGTTTCAGGAACCGTGAAGCTTTCCCATAAATTCGTAGGGTATCGCCCCGAAGGAGGGCGCTAAATAAAAGAAAATGGGCAAAATTTGCAATTTTTGGCCAATAGGTCGCTGTATCTCAGTAACGGTGAGGTAGGGCTTAGGTTACTATTAATCACTAATAGAAAGTTCTACACTAACTTTTGATTGGCGCCGAATTCAATGCTTTTGAATGAAAATAGGGGGTTTTATTAATTTTTGGACGATTTCGGGCTGCGACACAAGTCTATATCATTTACAAAGTGACGCCACGGAACTATCGTTATGCGATACAAATAAAGAATTTGGTATTTGTATATTAACTTAGCGTGAACGCCCCAATTTTCAGCTAAACTACTGAACCAGAACTGCTATAGGCTTTCGCGCGTTTCGTGAGCATTAGCTCAAATTTCTTGTTTAGTTCGTGCGCGCTTAGTTTGCCGTAGCTGTTTTTCGGTTGGTGCATTTTTTTAAAAAACAACAAGATAATGTTTATATGAACACGGAGTCTGTCCAATGCATTTCGACAGTTTACAGTATATGTCCGTAAAAATATAATCAGTGAGCTGATTAGACCGGTAGAAAAAAAAACAAACAGTTTAATTTCAAATTGTACAGCAGCAATGATCCTTTTGTCCATGTCTATTATTTTAACTAAACAATAAACATTGTCAGTTACGAGACCATTCGATTCGTCAGCAGCGCTTTACTATAAAAGGTCCATCGTCACCATGCGTCTGTCTTGCACCGTAATGGAGATATGGCGCCTCATAGATAATGGGGTCACGACTTTGATTTTTAGGGGCCACGTGACGTCATCGATCACGTAATCATTGGACTCCCGGGAGTGGACTTCCTATCCGTGGTCCATAGTGACCATACGTCTATCTGGTACCGTTACCGAGATATGGCGCCTCAAATATTGGACGCACGGATCTGCACACGGAAAGAAAAACGGAAGAATGGAAAGAGAAAAAGGAAAAAGGAGAGAAAGAAAAGGGAAAAGGAAAGTGAAATGGGAAAAGGAAGAGTAAGGGGAAGAAGAAAAGGAATGGAAAGTAAATGGAAGGAAAACGAAAATGGAAAGGGGAAGAAAAAACAAAAAAGGGGGAAGGGAAAGGGTAATAGAAAAGAAAAAAGAAAGAAAAAAGAAGGAAACGAATAAGGGAAAGGGGAAAGGGAAGGGATCAGGGAAGGAAAAAAGGAAAAGGAAAGGAGAAGAAAAGGAGGAAGGAAAGGTAAAGGAAAGAGCAAGCGAAAGGTAAAGAGAAAAGGAAGCGCAAGGAAAAGGGAAAGGGAAAGGAAAAGGGAAAAGAGGAAAGAGCAAGGAAAAAAGGGAAAAGAAAAGGGGAAAAGGAAAAGAGCAAAGGGAAGAAAAAGAAAAGCGAAAGAAAAAGAAAAGGGTGAAGGAAAAGGGGAAAGAAAAAAAAGGTGAAAGAAAGATAGCTTAAAAAATGTTGAACGCACGGACGCACGGACACAGGTGATTTTTACTCTGTCCAATGCTATGCATTGCATTGGACAGACAATAATCAAAGTGGTTGTTTTTTTTATGAAACATGGCAAAGCATCATGCGCATGAGTTTTATAGATCGAATGAATTAGCGGTTAGCCAATGTGCTTTATGTTTCATTTCTCTCTCTTAGTTCCAATTAAAACAGTTTTAGTTTTTTTTAGTTAGCATGCTATATATTAAACTGACATGGACCAACCTGTAAACTGAATGCAGGGTTTCCATCATGTCGTCACGTTCTGGTGGCGATGGGTTTCTTCGCGTGTATGAACTTTTTCGCACTTCGCGTGTGTCTGAACGTGGCAATCATAGTGATGGTCAACTCAACTTATCTGCAAGAACTGGAAGCTGCTACTGCTGCTGCTGCTGCTGCAAATGTTTCTATCAACAGCTCGTCTGATCTTTCTGACGAACACGACCAAACCAGCACGACACACGATGACGACAACGTGCGTAATGCAAGTAAATGAAACAAAAAGCACAGCTACCGTTTAGATAGAGAGCGCCAGTGTCGCGCATTTCTTGTCAGCATAATGTTACTCTTAACAATGTTTTTTTGGAAATTGGTTATTCCTTACGGTTGAGGGTTGCAGTCATGTGTGACCAAACTAACGACAGTGTTAGCTACAAGGCTTTACTGTCGGCCAAGGTAGAATAAATATGTTTAATTACGGTCTGGAGTGTGTGCGTTCGTAACGTTTACATATCTTACTCTAGACCGTGGTTTAAGATGCACGTGGTTGCGGTACAATCAGCATTATTATGCATCTTAAGTTAACCATTAGAACTACGGTCAATGAAACTGTGCTAACATGAACGTACGCCTATTGAAGCGATTTTTCGCTGTACTACTAACTACGGCCAAATGATATGCATGTTACAGCAGGGAATATTCAACTGGGATCCGCAGACTCAGGGTCTCCTTCTCGGAGCGTTCTACTACGGCTACGCAGCGACCCAGATCATTAGCGGGATTATTGCACAGAAAATCGGCGGCAAACTGTTGATATTGCTTGGCCTCGCTTCGTCGTCGCTTTTGACGCTGCTGACACCGATCGTCACAACTGTCGGAGGCTTCGGAGCTTTGCTTGCTCTTCGTCTTCTTGAAGGCATCGGCCAGGTACGCCTGTGTGTCGAATTTTTATCATATAACATCATAGTTGCGCAGTTTACGCACACTTAACAGGCTTACTTAATAAGGCTGCCCGGAACGATAGTTCCAGCTTCCAGGAAGGCTTTATGTTTTGCAACTGGTTTTTTAACGCGAAATCTCCAAGATTCGTCAGTCAATCGCCGTGAAATTTTGCCACATGGTCGGAAGCATGTTTAGTTTTATAATGCTGGTTCAAAAATTTGGGGCCTGTCTATTCCTCAAAAAAATTGGGGGCCAAAAACATACTTAATTTTGCCCCATTTTTGCACAACTTTAGACTTTGATCGTGAAAATCTATAATTTATGGAAAAGCTTTATGGTTCCTGAAACTAGAGTTCTCCTGGCAGCCGACGGTGAAGATTTGGTAATCAGTTCTTGACTGATCCACCCGTGTGGCAGACGGACGGACAAATGCACAGAATTGCGATGGCTAAGACGCGCTGAAAGCAGTAACTGCTTTCGCGCGTAAAAAGCTCGTCACCATTGCTTGTCATGGTAAGGGCATGTCTGTGCATATTTGCAACTATTTTTATGCTAAACAAGGCAATAGCGGAAAAATGACGTTTATTTAGGAGATGCATTTTTTCGTTCTCATTTCTAAGAATCCCCCTTCACGCAAGAACACGAAATTTTTTGCGAAATAGTAGATGCTGGAAGATATGATATGTTAAAAATCCGAGACTTCTCTCACCTGGGCTTGGATCCGTACGGGTTTGTGACGGACAGACAGATAGACAAACGGACCAACGAACGGACAGAATTACTGTAGATAATACACGCTAGTATGCTAGCTCTCGCGCGTAAAAGAAACTTGCAGATTTAGCTAGCCATTTGCGGCCGCGTGTGTTTTGTAAAAAATGAGACTTCTTTTGGTGTCAAAAACGTGGATTTTAGAACCCATCAGCACAATGAATCTCTGTATACTCGTACTAAGCACTCATATGTTTGATGATATTGTTGAAAACGTGAAATCATTGTGTGCTTAGGGTGCGATGTTCTCGTCAATGGTAGTAATGTTATCGTTGTGGGCTCCACCACTTGAACGAAGCAAAATGTCAACTTTTATGTACGCAGGTAACTAAATAATGTGCACGCCGTTTTGCCGATCATGCTGTACGTACTACCATGCCATGCTACGCCGCAATAGCTTGCCTTGGTTCTTGTGCTGTATTTTGTCAACGTCAAATTTTGTCTCTTGTGTCATGTGTGTCTGATGTGTTGTAATTTAAACAAAATAATAAAGCTGGTTTTCGGAGTTTATATCAATTGCAATTGGTCCATACCGTGCCTGTGCATTTTATAAAGGGAGGACCATTTAAATGTTATGCAAAGACGAAATTTGTAAGGGGTGTGTTTTCAGCAAATTATGGGGGTTGTTTCTGACAATGTAACGCGTTTAATTTTTGGCGATAACGATGTACGACGCACAAATGAGATATTTTGTGTAAGACGGTCAAACGATAGCTTTACTGACTGTTTGTATTAAACGAAATAACTTGTAGGCCGTATCAGTTATTGTGACTTGCAACATTTCTTACAGGGTCTGAAATTGGAACAGTGATCAGCATGCAAGTGACTGGAGTTTTATGCCAGAGTCTTGGATGGGAATCAGCTTTCTATGTTTTTGGTAAGAAATATCCACTCTTATGTTTCTTTCGTCAGACAGACATTGCATCGTCACAGTAACACGTTATGCTTATGCTATACCAGTGATGTAGTCAAGTCTTTTTAATCTGAGTTTGAAACCTAAAAGTCCGAGTTCTTAAAGATGAAGATTCGATCCACTGACAGACTAATAGGGTGTTTACACGATCCAGCAAAGCACGTGCATTTTGAATACATTTGCTGGAAGTTTGCTGGACGTTTGCTGGATCGTGTAAACACCTCATAAAGTACTACATTACTGTCCTGTGCTCAAAGACTGAGACTGCCTTTTGTCGTCTCTCTTAATGCTGCTGCACCACGATATATACTCGTATGACGACATGTTTGTGTTGAAATTGTCTTGGCAGTCCGTTTTGCTTTCGTCATCCTGTAAACACTGGTGTTCTATAGATAAACTACCTCGTCAGCCAAGTTTAGGCTATTCGTAAAATTGGCAGTGACACACAAAATTTATATGATATGATTATCTACGATTATAGTTTGATATGAATTTACAATGCATATGTAGGTGCGCTGGGTGTAATTTGTGCAATTTTATGGATTTTTCTGGTGTACGATTCGCCGGCTCGGCATCCTCGCATTAGCACAGAAGAGCAGCAGTACATTGAAAAGGCGTTAAATAGAAAAGTTGACAAAAAGGTATATATCAACGCAATTTTTTAAAATAAATATTTTACGTATGTGACTTAACATTTTTTCGACCGCAAGTTTGACCTGTTGTTTAAAGTCTTATGTTGCATTGAAAGACAAAAAAAAACAACCACACAACTGGTTTTACTCAATCGTTTATTATAAGCTTAAAGCTATAAGTGACATAGCTGTAACCTTTTAATAGTCACTAAACGTTTGAAATTTTCAAACACAAAGTTGAAAGCATGATGCCGTAAACTATGTTGTCGGCGGAAAACTATTTCGATATGCGTTTATCGACCGTTTGTGTTTACTACTAAAAGTGTTTTGTGTTGTTTTGTGTTGTTTAGAACAAACGATTGCGTGTTCCGTGGCTTTCGATTGTAAAAAGTTTTCCGTTTTATGCAGTTGCTGTGATAAACATAACATTTGATTGGGGCTTTTCGACCATGTTGCTTTGTTTGCCGCAATACTTCCGAGATATATTGCATTTCGACATCGAAACAGTAAGTTGATGTGCGCATTTTAAACATGTCAAAACACGCCGTTCTGTCTGTCTGTTATTCGTGTAGGCCATGTGGATTTTGTGATAAAAACGAAAGTGCCATAGTCAGTCAATTACATATTCACAACAGTGACAAAACACAAATATTTTTATGACAAATTTAATTTTAACCATAGATGTTGGACTCTATAGCTTACAATTCCAGAACTTTCGGCTTTACCGTTTGTTTTGCAGTTTGAGTTTACTACCTTAGGCCTTGTCGTATTGTGTGATAAGCGATATTTTTCAGCGATTGTCTGTAAATCTTCAAGAACAAAAAAACAATAAGCCGCTAGTAAATGCTAGTGGAGCGTATGAATATTTCATTTTACAAATTGCTACAGAATCAAGTGATATTAAATCTCGGCCTTGGTCAAACAGCAATATATTTTTGCATTATGTTGTCTTTGGCAATGATGATTGTCCTTGGCTTTGGTTGAAAATTATAGACTTTTAGTCGCTGCTGTAAACAGTACTACTTTTTATCCATCATCATCATCGTCGTCGTCATCACGGGCATACCCCGGACTGGGGCGTAGCCGTCTCCACGAGCTGCTTCTGCATTCCTTGATATCCAGCAAGTCGCCATGCTGAATTCAGGCCGTGGTTAAGTGGCTGCAGGTCAGCTTCTATGGTGTGGATTCAGGTTTGACGTGGGCGACCTGGGCGATGCTTCGAGGAGCCCGCGAGTCAACGTACTTAGGGCTCTGTGCGTATCCTGCGTGTCGCCCATTCTAGCTACATGCCGGAAGAAACGGAGACGTCTTTGTTGGATGAGCGACAACAGTTGCGGAGGAGAGCCGGCTCGGAGTCGTACATCAGCATTCGTCCTGTGTGCGAAATCCGAAGAATAGGTCAGAGGCAGATGTTGTCAAAAGCAGTGATTTTGTCTTTCAAAGCTCATGTCAAAGCCCAAGTTTTAGAACCATAGAGAAGGATCGGTTAAATGTAAACTCGATATAGCTAAACTTGAGTAGAAATGGGAATGCTAGAGCGCCATATTCCTTTGTTAATCTGATTGAAACAAGATTTTTTCAGACCAATCCTGCGACGAACTTCCGGTTCTGAACTACCAGTGGTATGGATTTCTGAGCCAAGATAGACAAAAGACTCCACAACATATCCATCAGCCACAACCAAATCCGCAAATTAGGCCGAACTGAGAGACGATGTCGACCACATGAAAACCTGATATCCGTACTGTTTTTATACAGTGTTTCAAAATACAAACTGTGCGTGTGCTGACCAGCGTTCATGCATATGTAGTTTGCTGTAGAACGGTGTGCTGTCCGGAGTTCCGTTCTTGTTCATGTGGTTCATTACTGTTTTGAGCGGATTTGTCGTTGACTGGTTACGAAGCAAACATATCTTGTCGACAACGAACGTCAGGAAGTCGGCGAGTACTCTCGGTTAGACTATTCTCTCGCAATATGTGAAATATCCAAATCCGTATTCACTTGTGCGGGTTTTATAAACGAAGAAAATCAATTTGTTTATTTGCATATTTAGAACAAATAAATCACATGTCAATTTAAAGTAATTTGTTTGCATTTTTGCAGTTATCCGAAAAAAAATTAGAGAAAAAATACCTGTTTGAAAACTATTTTCGCCATGGCGAGAGCAACCCAAATATACATAATTATAAAGCAAGCACAAGAAAAACAAAAAAAAACAACACAAAAACACAACGCAAACAGGAAAAAAAGAGAGAAAACCACAAATTAATCACAACTGAAAACTTTAAGTTAACAGTTTATTATAAGCAAATGCATCATACACAATGCATTTAGTAAGAATACTTTAATGATCCATTCTGACTTTTCAGAGTTGATCAATAAAAAGTAGGGCTTATGACTGACCGCACATCACTGGACGCTAGCCCCGAGCTTTTAAACTGTGGCTGGATACAGTTGTGATAGATGCCTGATGCATACATTATTAATCAGTTTAACAGTTAAGCAGTAGGTCCTATGTGCAAATAAATCTCCAGACCGAAAACATTTTTATCACGCTTACCAGTGTTCACTTTTCTCTAAAATTTTTTCATTCAAAGACAGTAAAAGAAAAAAAGCAATAGACGAAGTTTTAAGCTAACTTTTCTAAAGAAACCGTTATAACTGCTTGACCGCATACACTTTTTATAGTTGTATTTATTTTAAGTACTAATTACGCGCGAAAGCTGCTACTGCTTTCAGCGCGTCATAGCCATCGCAATTCTGTCCGTCTGTCCGTCTGTCACACGTGTGGATCAGGCCAAAACGGTCCAAGTTAGGATCACCAAATCTTTACCGTTTGCTGCCTGGAAGACTAGTTTCAAGAACTGTAAAACTTTTTCATAAATTCGAAGGGGCCACCTTGAGCGAGGGCGCTAAATGAGAGGGCGGCGGGCAAAATTTGCGACTCTTCGCCAATAAGTCGCTGTATCTCAGTAACGGTGCGAGGTAGGGCTTAGGTTACTATTAACCACTAATAGGAAGTCATACACTGGCTCTCGATTGACGCTAAATTCAATGACCTTGGATGACCTTGAAGGCCAAAATAGGGGGTTTTATGAATTTTTTGGCGATTTTGGGTTGCGACACAAGTCTATATCATTCACAACGTGGCGCCAGGGAACTATGCGATCCAACTAGAGAATTTGGTATTTGTATATTAACTTAGCGTAAACACCCCAATTTCTAGCTAAACTACTGAACCGGAACTGCTCTAGGCTTTTGCGCGTCTTGTGAGCATTAGCTAAAAATTTTTGTAATACATTTCGTAGATCGACGTAGTATTCATACTAGTCTTTAAAAAATCTCCTTCTAAAATTTTAATGCCATCGGTTTTAATGGTTGAAAAGTACAAAATGTAGCACAAAAAGTTTTAAAAAATTGGCGTTGGCTCTCTCGTGACATTGGCTGCAATGTTGCGTTAGTCTTATCGATGATGAAATGAATTATAGGCGGTTAGGTTGAATGTTTTCAGGATGTATGTTACCAGCAGTTCTTCTGATATCGACTGGCTACGCTAGTGGTAACGTGCCTCTTGCCGTCTTTCTTGTCGTTGCCGCTATCGGTTTCTCAGGAATATTGCATACTGTCTTTTGTGTGAATCAACTTGACCTTGCTCCGCAATATGCTGGTTAGAATCACTGTAGTTCTTAAATTTATTCTTTAGTTTGTTTAAAATAAGAATCTGTGCTGTTGAGTGCAACCTACTTGCGTGAAAGCAGCGCGTCTTAGCCATCGCAATTCTGTCTGTCCGTGTGTCTGTCCGTCTGTCCATCACACGGGTGGATCAGTCAAACACGGTGCAAGATAGGATCACCAAATCTTCACCTTGGGCTGCTTGGATGACTCTAGTTTCAAGAACCGTACAGCTTTTCTATAAAAAATTGAAGGGGGTCACCCCGAACGAGAGCACTAAATAAGAGGGGATTTCAAGCTGCGACACAAGTCTTTATCATTCACAAGGTGGTGCCACGGGACTATCGTTATGCGATCCAAATAGAAAATTTGGTATTTGTATGTTAAGTTAGCGCAAACACCCCAATTTTCAGCTGAACTACTAAACTGGAACTGCTATAGGCTTTCGCGCGTCTCGTGAGCATTAGCTCAAATTTTTTGTATCATTTTCCTGTCGTCCGAAATTGCACCATTCGAAGATGATTTTTTGAGAGCCGTATGCACGTTACATTTATTGGAATCTTTTGTGTGCTGTTTTGCTAATGCAAACTAAAAATTTCGGGCAACTTAGGAGGTTGAAATTATGCTCCTAGCAACGTGCCTGGCCTTACAGCACGCGCAGTGTTAATTTCGAGTGAGACAAGTAAACGTAAAAATTTTTCCGTCGAAAGTCGGAAGGTTGGCGGTTGAGAACGCCGTTTATTGCTTGCCGATTGGTTAATGCGTTTCAGAGATAGTCGCGATGTACGTTTAGAATTAGGCGAAATTGCGAGATCGCGATTTTGGCTGGGTCGAAATAAAAAAAAACTGAACTTTGTTGTTAGTAAACTGAATTTTACGATGACTTGTTTCGTCACGTTGATAAAGTCGTTTCGCTTGTTTGTACTGTATATAGATTCGTTTCGAAGGTATTCGCGACCAACGTCCAACGTTATCCAATATCCTGCCGAATTTTAGACGCTGTTTGCCCTACAACATATTTGGGGTGCAGTCCCCCAAACGTTGTACCGAAATTATTATGCCTGCTTTGCAGCACGTCACGTGGAGAAGTTTTGTGCATTAGGTAAAGCTGCAGGGCCCGATGATGTAGCTATGGAGGCATTTCTTTATGGCGGGCACCGTTTATGTACCCATTTGTGTATATTATTTAATGTTTTTTTTTAAATTTGATTATGTACCAAGTGATTTTTCTCTCGCTATCATTGTTACGCTGATAAAAAATAAATCTGGCGATTTATGTGATGCTAATTACTATCCATTGTAGGAACGCTGATCGGGATCACCAACACGTTGGGAACAGTTGTGAGTATAGTCGCACCTGCGGTCGTTGGTGCTGTAACCAATGAAAATGTAAGAATTATTATTTATATTATTATGTTGCAAATTTGCATTAACGAGTTACGAAATGTACTTTTCGGTACAAAACTAATTCTCTGGTTGCAGGACGAGGCAGTGTACGATGGGCGAAAATGATTATTTCTATGACTTTCTGTGCTTTTGGCAGTACTTTTCTAGTGACACTAACGTGCATGCTTTGCTTATATCGTAGCCTACTGCAGTTTATCAATTACATTTACCTTGATTGTTGAAATGCAAACAAAATGTTAATTTATTTTTCCTCCGGTATCGAGTTTAACTGCAAAAGGTTTTTGATGTTTGTTTATTAAATTTTAACTAGTAGCCTCACTTTGTATAGTTACTGTTATGTTTAATTGATTGATAATGTGAGCAGCAATGAAATTGTTTATTAGAAAAAGGATAGTAATTGACGACCCCATTACTTTTCGCTATTTTTTTGTTTTACTGTTTGTATTATTTATTTATTATTATTTATTTATTATTTCACTTATATACTCATCATATATGTGTCATGTGTTTCCACATATATAGGTAGTTTATGGGTTGTTTTTTTAATTTTTATATGTGTCATATATGTCAACTGATATGGGATATATATGAAAACTTGTTTGTTTCATATATTTTTTACATAAAACTTATACGTGTATTATACAGGTTGCGGCAAAAATAGCCCGCTAAATTTTTTCGCTGTTTTCTCAGCAACCGTTTAAAAATTTAATTTGAAATTTTACAATTTAATTTAATAAAACTTTTTACACACAACTGCCAAATAAAATGTAATTCTGTTGAAAAACTACGAAGTTATAGACTTTTTAACATGACCATCTACCGATTTTTCAGCATTAAAAATGTTCAAGCTACAACAACAATTTCATAACATCGTTCAAACGGTCGCTGAAAAAAACAGTGAAAAATTTTAGGGGTTTACTTTTTTTGCTGCACCTTGTATGTGACGATACACATATGTCAACAATATATATGTAAAAAACACATGACACATAATGATAAACGTGTAATTTATATATGTAACACATATGACGGATATATTTTTCGTGGGAAATATTAGCAATTGCGCCTTTACCCCCTGTCCACGTTCGAAGGGCCTGCTTTTATATGTATGATATACTGTTTAAGACAATAAATCTGATCGATCGATTAACTGATCGACCAGAAAGACATTCCGCATTTTGTCAAAACCTTTATGTTGTCGTGAGAGTGGTTCGCCATATCGCTGACGTTTTGAGACGTTTTGTACAAAGTGGAATTTACCTGCAATAATGTACACGTGTATTTCGTGCAGCAAACGGTCGAGGCGTGGCGAACCGTGTTTTCTATAGCGGCATGTGTCTATTTGTTTGGCACCGTCTTTTACGCATTATTCGGCTCGGGAGAACTTCAGCCGTGGGCAGCATCAGAGTATATAATATATGGTGTTAAGTCTACAGGAAACGAAACATAGGAACACAGCCATCATTTAACAGACATAACTGGTAATTTTTGCCTACGAAGCAAAACGTCAGCTGCAATTCGTCATTATGCAACAAACTTTAAAGTTTGTTAAGGTAAAAAGGTAAAGGTTCAGCACTTGCTACAACGCTTTTTACACGAGTCACGAACAATAGCGGTTTACAATGTTGGAAGTGGCAGCTGATTAGCAAGAGCTGTGACACTGCAGCGCACTATGCGGCTATCCATTTTCTCCACAAGCAAACAATTAGTTGGACCCGCGCTTTGCAACCAGCAAACATATGTATGCTTTCACTCCGTAGCCTGTAGTTACCATAGATCTACTCATTTCACATCGCAAGGAAAGTAGAAGGCTGAGTTGACCTGAGCACACAGTAGGTTAGCAACTTGCTCAAGATTGCTTGTGAATGAACCGCGGCGAGAATCAAACCGTGAACTAAAAGCCGGTCCAAGTAAAAAACCCGCAAAAAAGCACTTTTCTAAAAGTTACCAGGCACGTATATGCGAACAACTTGTTGTTACTTGATAGCAAACAAGCCTGGAATCAAACTCGCAATCTCTAGGTCATGACTACAACGCCCTAACGGCTGAACCAAAAACAGCGATATTCTGCGGTTAAAATTTAGGCTACTGATTCGTTTTCAAGCAATAGTAATTATATTACTGTTCTAAACAAGAAAGCAGAAGACAACTGACTGTTAACACAGACGGGTTGAGTCAAACTTATTGATGTAATCGTCTTACCAAAGCCGTTTTGTTTTTATGACTGTGTACGCGTGTTACTCTGAATATGACGAACAATGTGTGTTTGAATTTCAATGTGTTATTTGTTGATGTAACCTAATGTTTGTGCGATTATTTTTTTAAACAATTTTGTACTAATTTGCACAGTAAAATTAAATTATATTTAACTTTCAATACATGGCTAGCGTTTATAAACAAAAACAATTAATGTTATTGTGAATAATGATTTTTAATGCTGTGACAAAATACCGACATTGTAACATGCTGTTCAGCAACAAAGACAAGGCAATGATTTAGAAATTTATACCAGTTCAAAGAATGTGGTTTGCAGAGGATACTGACGAAATTTTTTAAAACAGGCTGAAAAAACTAGGCATTTTACAAAAGCAAATTTGAGAAAACGCAAAGCACCGATTATAGACTTGAGGCTGCAAGACCAAACGGCATGCATAACTGAAGAGAATGTGACCACTGTGAATGAAATGCTAGACCCAGTAAGCCAGAAAGACCAGAAGCAAACGTATCTTTCAACACACCAGATACCAAAAGAAATGGTTCTAACACAGCGTAGCATTGTACAGATCATTCACTGTGTCTTGTTCATTTACCAATGTGATTTTTACCCATTGCTAGTTTTTTGCATTTATATTTTACAAGATAATGTAGCAACACAGTTAAGGTGTGGTGGGATATTCAATAATCACTTTATTGCCAATTGTCGAAAAAGTGCAATAGTAAAAATTTTTTTCGAAAATTGGTTAATATTTTGTGAAGATATAGAAATATCAAAGGGTGAAGTTTTTAAAGACAGTGTAGTGTCTCAAGCCATTTTTACATTTATTATTCAATATTATTTATTAAATGCCAGCAAACTGACGTTTAAATATCTTTTGATAACAGCCATTTTTGACGCCTTCGTTTGAAGGGATTTCCCTTACCCAGCGGCACAATCTTGGGGACGAGTAATTCATTTTGACTCCGCTTGTAGACGTTTCCCGTATATCTTTTTACATGACAAGCGGAAAACCCCCTACACGCGCAAAAATCTTGCAGATATCTCTTACACAGACCGAGTTATAGCCCATTTTGTCCCAAATTTTGTTGCCATGGCAACGGGGGTCGATGGCGGAAAAATGCGATTAATAGCGTTTAAAGAATTGCTTAATTTTTTCCATAAACGCCATTGTAATTTTTTGATTTTTGCAAATAAATACGCTAAATATTAAATTTCCATTGTCTAACTCCAAAAAGGCACTTTCTTGTGCAGAACCGCGTCGTTTGACGTATTAAGCGTGAAAATCCCTTAAAAGGTCTGACCTGTGGGTGCGCTGAAGAAAAAGGCATAAATAAATAAACATTTTTGCGTATATTTCACCCATTTGCCGAGAAGCCCCCTTGAAGGGATTTGCATAAAATTTTGCATGACAGGTCCCCTCGCCGACGTAATCAACCCTGCCAATTTTTTTTTATTTCAATCGGTTCAGGGGTTTTGATTGTGTGGGAATCGAATTTTTGGCTTCCCCGTAAGAAAGAGAAGCCGCTGTTAGCACAGGGCTTGAACTACCGTTCAGCCTGTGATATAAAAGAAAATCATGCGCGCGAGAAGTACATTAGATTGGTCACAATCTAATAATATTTCTTGTCATATCATGATGTGTCATGCAATCAACAACTCATAAAAACAAGCTGTCACACTATATAGTTCTCATGAGAGCTTATTCAAAGATATTGCAACATTTCAGGATAGATGTAAACAGTATTTTTCAGTAAAACGTTGAAAGCATGCTGAAAACTGCGCTGGTATTTTCGAAGGTCCGATAAAAATTTTAGAAACGCATTTTTTCTAGGAAACAACGGCAACCGTAAACATTAAATTTTTAGACCTTAGTCATCGTTTATGTTTTATAATGTTTAAGCGTCTATTTTTACTTTTGTAACATTTTATATCTAAATGATTATTTTATTCACTATAGTTATGTAGCTTAGACTTCGCTGTAAATCGCATTTGTCAACTTAGGCCTAATAAAAACAAACGCGATGATGTTGGCGATAATGTAATGAATGCGGATTGTAGAGCGTTAAAAAATTTTAACTAAAAATTACTGTAATTAAAACATTTGAAGTTATAAGGACAAGACCAAACTATTAGTGGCTTACTTTTTGACCCTGAATGTGTACCGACCGGTCTAGTGGTGGGCGTGTCTAACGTTGCAGCTCACAAGGTTAGTGATAACTTAAATCACGCGTGAGCCTACGCTATTATTATGCTGCTCAGTCGCTTTACAATAGCTTCTCTTGAGTTGCGTGTGTAAGTCACGTACTGCGTTATGTATCACTTATGAGCAGGGCTGGAAAATACCTAGGTTTTGCAGAAATTTTTCTAGATTTTAAAATTATTTAGAGTTTCTAAAGTTTTAAAAAATGTTTAATAAATTTTACAGACTTTTTTCTGGTTTAGTGTTCAATGAACACCGTAGTGTCCGTACGCAAAATCACGACCCGGGAAAAACATCTTAAACACTCTCACGTGAGAAAACGAAAATGACGTGATTGAGATCATAATTCAAAAATTACAATTAAAATATGAAATAAAATAAAATATAAAATTTGCTTTACAACAAAACCTTTAAAAACTAAAAATTGGACTTCTGAAATTCTTTATTTTTTAAAACATAAAAACCTATGTATTTAGAAGCAATTTTTCAGCTCTGTTAATAAAACAGTGTTATTATTTTATCACCAACGATAACATCTTGCCTTGTTGTACTATGGCGAAGTTGCGTATGGTCTAAATGGATGGAACGGCTAATGTTTCGGCAACTCCAGTCAACACAGGTAATCATGATCATTGAAAACAAATTAGACAAAAAATTTGAGCTAATGCTCACGAGACGCGCGAAAGCCTATAGCAGTTCCGATTCAATAGTTTAGCTAAAAATTGGGTGTTTACGCTAAGTTAATATACAAATACCAAATCATCTATTTGGATCGCATAACGATAGTTCCGTGGCGCCACCTTGTAGATGATATAGACTTGTGTCGCAAAAAAATCCATAAAACCCCCTATTTTAGCGTTCAAAGTCATTCAAGGTCATCGAATTCGGCGCCAATCGAGAGCCAGTGTACGACTTCCAATTAGTGATTAATAGTAACTTAGGCCCTATCTCGCACCGTTACTGAGATACAGCGACTTATTGGCCAAAAATCGCAAATTTTGCCCATTCCCCCCTCTCATTTAGCGCCCTTGTTCAGGGTGACTTCCTTCGAATTTATGGAAAAGCTGTACGATTCCTGAAACTAGAGTCTCCCGGGCAACCGACGGTGAAGATTTGGTGATCCTAGCTTGCACCATTTTTGACTGATCCAACCGTGTGACAAAAGGACAGACAGACGGACAGTCGACGGACAGAATTGTGATGGCTAAGACGCGCTATAGCAGTAGCTGCTTTCGCGCGTAAAGTATGTGTTATAAAACATTTTTTGTCCGCCACGTATGATTATTGTGCTTTAATACTGCAAATATTTTTTTTAAAAATTTTTTGAGTTGTTTGAATTAATTGTATCGTACGCAAACGTCGTGTTCTATGTAAATCTACGTAATACTTAATAGGCCAAATAAAGTTCTTGTGCTTTTGGTTGCAGCTGGCAAAAACGTAGAGACAAAAATCAGATTCTTATCTGTCCTAGTGCTATAGCATAGCATGGGACAGATTATATAATCACTTGCGCCTGTCTGTCATTCTGTCAGTCTGTCAGTCTGTCTGTAAACACTCCTACGGCCGCAATTTTAATTCGACTTTAATAAAATTTTGCACAGTGAATTGGGGCTTAAAAAGTAATATCGAGTTTGTTTGAAATAAAAATCTGATAACTCCTTCCCCTGTTTTTACCCCAATTTTTAAAAATTTGCAATACGGCTTATGGTGACTTCAAAGCGGTATAACTCGGTCCCGGTAAATGATAATTGCGCGCTGTGTTTACTTACTCCCTATTTTCGGGGTCGGGCAATCTGTGTCATTTAAATTTATTCCCTAACGACCCCTGTTGCTATAGCAATCATTCAAAAAATAATTGCGCTCTGTTTGCTTATACGCTGTGTCTCAAAAAACATTCCCGACATTTTTGACTGTAACTTGAAAATCAATTATCAGATTTTGATAATTTTTGGTAAAAATATTTCTGACACAACTTGCCATTAAATGATTGTTTAGTTTTTTTACCTCATCCAATGTATGCTTCTGCACTACTTAAGGAAAGCAGATCAAGCGAAATATCTGTTAAAATAAACCAAAAACATGAAAAAAACATCCCCGACATTATCGATCGTAACTTGAAGAAAAATCAGGAAATTTTAATAATTTTTGGCAGAAATATTTTTGACACAACTGGCTATTAAATAAGTGTTTTAGTTTCTACTTTACCTAACATCTGCTTTTGCACTACCTGGGGAAGCAGACCAAACATAATGAGTGTTGAAATGAATGAAAAACGTCAATAAATTTCATCTATTGGGCCTCAACAGCCGGTCTATTACAAAGTTTGACTGTCGTGCAGCAGTTGTCTACCAGATAAAGTTTAGGAATGTTTGAAGAGTCAAGAAGCATTGGTCTGGAGCAGAACTTTGTCGATACTGCTGTCAATGAATGGAGAAAGCGTCTCTTTGCCTGTGTTCGCATAGTGGGCAAACACTTCAAGCAATTTTACTGCAGGCAGTTGAAAAAATGGATAACTGGATAAAATGTCAGCCAAAGTGTCAAAAATGTGAAAAAAATGTGTTTTTACGCGTTATGTTAAATAAGTAATCATATCTCATTGGATAAAACAGTGATATTTTGCTGGTTATGTTTTCCCCAGGTAATGCAGAAACAAAACGTTGGGTGTAATGGGAAACTAAATGATCATTTGATGGCAATTGTGTCAGGAATATTCGTACCAAAAACTATTAAAATCTGATAATTGGTTTTCAAATTACAGTCAAAAATGTCGGGGATGTTTTTTTGAGACACAGTGTAGATATAAGCATTGTGCTGCAGAAGTTAAAGAGAATGGGAATGAGAACACCACCGATCTAGCTGGAGACTTCAGCAGTACTAAGCAGGAAACAGATCCTCTTCCAGTAGCATCAAACATCAGTAAGTAGATCGGTCTCTCTGTAATAATTCTGTATGCTGTGTATCTCTTAAGTGCATGCATAATAAGCGTAAGTAATCGTAAATATTTTTTTTGTTATTTTATGTATTTGGGTCATTAACTTCGAAAAAATGCCGCATAAACTACAAGCGAGCGACGATATGGTGGTCATGTTAAACGCAGAGTACACGGTGGCGCATGAAAGGTCGAACATAAAATTAGATGCTTTAAATCCACTTAGATCGAGCAATCGGAAAAGTTTGAAAACGATTAGCCTCGATTATCACGATGAATTGCGGTCGTGTTGAATATTTGCACATTGTGTTCAACATGACCACACACTGCTGCAATGTTTGAGCTGTACACGAATGTAGGATTTCCGTCATGCCGTCATGTGCTGTCGTTAATGGGATTTTGCGTTTACGTCAGCTTTTTCACACTTCGTGTCAATCTGAGCGTCGCAATCATAGTGATGGTCAACTCGACTTATCTGCAACAACTCGAAGCTGCTGCTGCTGCTGCAAATGTTTCTATTAATAGCTCATCTGATCCCGAGTCGCGTGCCATTGACCACAATTCTAACAGTACACACGACGATAACGACGACAACGTGCGTGTATTTTAGCTTGGTACAAGTAAACGAAAAACAAGTCTTTGACTTGAGCCAACATTGTGTAGCCTACGTCGGTGATGAATTACAGGACATAAAATATGGGTGACTTTGTACAGGCTGTGCCAAAAAAATGACCCAACTTGTTTTTGTCAGAACGTCGTCAAATGTCCACCAAATTTGATAACTTTTGGCGCAGATAGCCAAAACGATAGAAATATGTAAGGTACACTCATTGACCACCTGACCTAGTTTATGTCAACGCACTACCGTGTAAAACGCAGATGCTCCAAATTTTTGCTTAATGCTCAGTTGTTGTCTCCGTAAGTTCTAACGACAAGCCTAGAAACACAATAAACAAAAATGTGATTTATTCAGCAGAATTATAAGTTTTTGTAACAATTTGCTTCCATATTATCAAAATTTATGCCCAAAGTGTACACAATGGCTTAGACGCGATGCAGGGTCGTCATTTATGGGAACTGGAAGTGTCTACGGATCCTCCAAAAATTTACAATTTTAGCTTTTTCTTTATAAATCGTATTTTTGAAACAGTATTACTGCTGCAAAAACAATACGTTACGCAGACTTAGACCCCAATGATCACTAAGACCCCCCAACGATTTACTGAAATGACGCCACTAGCGTGACGCCACTGCTGACAGCGGCATTAACGATCAACTGATCAAAATGTACAGCACTCATTCATGGATGAAATGTTTATCAATCAGTTATTTTGTTGTTTGCTGTTCTCAGCATAAAATGTTTAATACCACCAAATTAATTAATTTTATGTTGCCCTTTGTGAAATTGATATTGCTCAAGTAAGCAATCTGATACTAATAATCACCGCGCGATATAACAATTTAGAGCATCTGCGTTTTACACGGTAGTGAGTTGACAAAAAAACATGTGAGGTGAACAATGAATGTACTTTACATAAGTCTTTTCTATCTGTGTGCCAAAAGTATTAAATTTGGTAAAGATTTAACGAAGTTCTGACAAAAACAAGTTGGATCATTTTTTGGCACACTCTATGCAGGTTTCGAGTATTCGCTTTTTTTATCTAACCAGCACTCGTGGCCAGCAGAGTTTTGACTTTACTTTTGTCGCCGTAAAAGCGTGAAACTGTTGATATTGCTAAGCTTTTTCTGCACGTTTTCAGTAAAATGTGTTTTCCACTATTTTGTTAGCACGGTGATACGTTCAGATCGCCGATCTGAAAATTTTCGACAAAAATTGATACTTTCAGATCGGCGATGCAAAAACTGATACGTTCAGCACTCCAGGGATAGTCTGCCAGTGCGCTGCTGTAAGGACGCAGACACATTTAATCAAGGCAGCCGACCAACTAACGACCTCAACCCCAACAGGATATCACGGGTTACGTGCAGTACGAATCTATTTGCATGTATGCACAGTAACACATTCAGATCGGCGATCTGAGAATCTTTGTCAAGAATCGATACCTTCAGATCAGCGATCTAAAAGATGTGTAAAAAGTGATACGTTCAGATCGATCGCCGACCTGAAAGTATAATTGTCGATTTTGCTTTAGCCTTTATTTAATTGTTATTTTAATGTAAACGTTTGAACATTTCTATATAAGGAAGTCAGTACGGTATTATTGTTGTAGGCCTATGGTTTATGTATTTATGAAAAAAATACGTTTTAACAGTGGTTTTTGGCTTATGTATGCTGTTAATCAAGTTAAATGTTTTTACCTAAATTATTACAGCAGGGGATATTCAACTGGGATCCGCAGACGCAGGGTCTCCTTCTTGGAGCGTTTTTCTACGGCTACGCACCGCAGCTGATCATTGGTGGAATTATTGTACGGAAGGTAGGCGGCAAACTGTTGATATTACTTAGCCTCGCCTTGACGTCGCTTTTGACGCTGCTAACACCAATCGTCACAACTGTCGGAGGCTTCGGAGCTTTGTTTGCTATTCGTCTTCTTGAAGGCATCGGCCAGGTACGCCTGTGTGTCGAATCGCTGTAGCAGGACACCGTAACTGCATTTTGTATGTTTTCTGTGATGATTTAGGCCTAATCAAGGCTTGCTACTCACTACTATTTAACATTATCGGTCATTATCAGAACTCAAGCTCATCTTGTCATGTGAAACGGCGTCCTACAAGCACATGCGATGAGTTCCCTAACATGAAACGTATCTTGGCCTAGGCCCCTAAATATTTTAGACAATAGGCCTTACTACAGCTGACTAGCTAGCTGGAAATGTCGTCCAGGTCGTCCCAGAAACACGTGGATTGACCAACTCGTTGGGACAACAACACTTTGCCTGCTGACCTCTGTAGACGAGCTTTGTCACGTGGACAGTCGGGGGCGACACTATGGTTTTCTCTGATTACGCGTTAACGACAACGATTAACGTAATCCCCATATATGCATACCGTCAAGCTTAATGATATTTTGAAGACATAAAATCATTGTGTGCATAGGGTGCGATGTTCTCATCAATGATAGCAATGTTATCGTTGTGGGCTCCACCACTTGAACGAAGCAAAATGTCAACTTTTATATATGCAGGTAACTACAACAGATGGGCCAAAACTGGATTGTTTTTGAACGCTCATGATTAAACGACCGTTACTGATAAAAAGATGTGTGATATGTCAAAAATTTTAAAATTTTGTTTGAAATGCGATAAACTAGTTATACAAGTGCATTTAAATAATCTTTGTTTAATTCGCATAAATCGTTATCACCGCTTAAATTATATTGTATTTAACAAACACACAAATTACACGCAGTGCAATAACAACAATGACAATGACTAGCACACACGTTGAAACTAGTGAAATTAAAATTCAACATGGGCTGCCTATGCCATGGCAAAAATTTGACGTTATGATTGAATATTTTCTTAGCAAATGCAGCAACGTCATTAATTATGTGATGCCAGTGTTCACGTCACACTGTCGCTTTACCTGCGTTTCCATACGTCCAAGTTCACTGAATCGGAAAAATGACAGCGAAATAATCCGGATATAAATCCTGTTGATCCGAGTTAAACGCCTGTGCTTTTCATAACGCATAAGTTCAACTTAATTTTTATTCATTATCGTGAAATTGCAATAATGATTGTTACAAACTGCTATTAATTATTTCAATTCTACTACAATGAATAACAAGAAAGCCCAGTTGTCGATAGAAAAGACGCGCTACAGCCTATACAGTTCCGGTTGCAGTACTGACCTTCAAGATCATTTGTATGTCATTTGAAAGCCAACATGCGACTTCCCGTTAGTGATTAATAGTAACTTTAACCCTATTTTACCGTTTTCAAGATATGACCAATTCTCCGTTAAAACGCACATTCTTTCTACCCTCTTAGTTTAACCTCAAGTTTGAAAATTTCTCTTTTTCACTAAATCGCTAAAATTTTTTATGCCAAGGTTTAAAACACGTGACTAAGTATTCGTGTAAAAAGTTTTTTTTCGTAAATTTTAACGGTTAGTTACAATATATCCGTTACAGACGGACAGACGACTGACGACTGACAGACGACAACCGTGCTAGACGTTTACAGCATAGCTGTAGCGCGTCAAACTCGTGAGTTATAACTTACATGTGAAATTCAGCACAATCTCAGACAGTCAGACATGGTGACGGTTTATACAAATTATCCATTCACAGGCAAGTTTTGCATCTATTCTAGACACAACTTTAAAACTTTTGACACATAAGACGTCTGTTTACCTCTAGCCGTCGGTAAGTTATCAACGTTCAAAAACAGTTTTTTGGCCCACGATATGCCTATTGTACAGTTGTGAGCCGTTTTACCGCACATGCTTCGGCAGCACTGTTGTTGGTGCACTCTGCAGCACCTTGTGCATTACTGTGCCACTGTGCAGTGGCGGATACAGGGGGCGGCGCTATTCACCGGATGCATCTTAAAACAGACGAAAATTTTGCACGAAAATACACTATTTTTGCATACAAATTTCAAAAATGTTCTGGGGAGAGGGCTATGCTCGGTCCTTCTCAGACCCCACCCTTCACCCTTCCGCCCCCACTATTCCAAATTTTTGGATGCGCCACTGCCACTGTGTAGTGTATAAAAGTTGGTCTAGACTGTATCTCAACATGCATTGTACCAAAAAAAAATCACGCGAATCACTGTCAGCAGTTTATAGTTTTATACCATATTTACATTATCATAAACAGGCAAATCACATTTTTTATATCGTCTGTTTTTCATTGTTTATCATACAGTATAAGTGTTTATGATATATCTGCTGCTCTTTAGGTTATGTTAGGCTTATTTCAGTTACTGTATTTTATGTATAAACCGTTTATATGTTTGCAGGTACGTATGATATGTGTTTCAAGCCCTTGTTTGTTTACTTACTTCATTACTTACATGCATGGTTCTAGCAAGATTTCGGTTGCCAAATGTAGCCTATCGTAAGTTCGAAGTCTTATGTAAAATCTAGAATGCGTTGCTCGTTGTCGTCACTGACAATTATTGTTTTATATTTTTAACTAAGCAATTAGACCAACATTTCGTGCTACTTAGTCACAATTTGCATTAATTTTAAGTTAGGCGAAATAATTTGTAAAACGCGACAGGTGTTGTGACTGAAAACAATTTACAGGAGGTCACATTGGAACAGTGGTCGGAATGCTATTGTCTGGAGTTTTATGCTGGACTCATGGATGGGAATCGGTGTTCTACGTCTTTGGTAAAAATATTTTCTCTTTCGTAGCTTTCGTCACGTGTCTTAAATTGGCCGCCAGGGCTATTCATAAAATTATTCAGAACTTGATGGTAGATTAGAGAATATCATCACTGTTATATTATCAGTTTATTTTCAGTGTACGCGATGTTTCATAAAAAGGACCCTTTTTGTTTTTTCATAACTCACTCAACCGATGATTAATTTATACAAAATTTTTACCAGTTGTAGCTGAAAAAATACTAATTCAAAATGTTTAAACAAAATATGGCAGTTGATTAAATATTTTTTGCTAGTCGTGACGTAATGCTGACGTCTTAATGTCATGAGTACAAGCTTGCTTGTCTCAACTAGTCAACTGGTCACATGACCGATGACGTCACGTGACCACAAAAGGTCAAAGGCGTGACACCATTATCATTGAGGCGTCATATCTCCATAAAGGTTCAAGATAAACGCATGATGACGATGGACCATTTATAATGAATCGAATGGTCTCGTGACTGACTATGTCTATTGTTTACTTAAAATAATAGAGAAGGATGAAAGGATCATTGCTGTTGTACAATTTGAAATTAAACTGTTTGATTTTTTCCTACTAGTCTAAACAGTTCAGTGATTATATATACACGGACAAATACTGTAAACTATCGAAATGCATTGGACAGACTCCGTGTTCGTATGAACATTATTTTGTGAAAGAAAGAAAAAGAGGTCCTTTTATGAAACATCGTGAAACATTATGCCTAAGTATAATACACTGTACAGAACTTTTTTGGCGCTCGGTTGTTTGGTGATTTTTTGCCGCGGTCTTAGAAAGGCTTGCGCTTAATAATGACATGTTTATCCAAATTTATCGTATTTGTGAACCTGTCACTGGCAGCCTCGTCAACCCCCACAACTAGAAAGCAGTCGAAACCCGCAGGTACCTCCGCCAAGGCAAAGCTATTCGCCAGGTGGCGTCACCATCTTTGCTTTGCCAGCGGTTTCTTTATACTCCCTTTAACGCAATGGTAACGAAAATTTTAAAGTAATCTAGAATCCAGGATTCCTGCCGGATCGCGCCCAAAATTGAATCTTTGGTAGTTTATGCCATGCCCGACATACCCTCAAAATTTCAGAAAGATCCGTCCATAATTTTTTGAGTTATCTTTCTGATACACAGACAAACAAACAGACAAACAAAAACCGGCAAAAACATTACCTCCTTGCCGGAGGTAACTGTTATAGTTTTGCAAGTTATTTATATAATATTGCTTATTTAGGTGCGCTGGGTGTACTGTGTGCAATTTTGTGGTCCTTTCTGGTGTACGATTCGCCAGCTCAGCATCCTCGCATTAGCACCGAGGAGCAACAGTATATCGAGAAGACGTTGAATAGAAAAGTTGACAAAAAGGTGTCAAGCAATTTTTAAATTAAATTTTATGTATGTGCCTGAAGTACCATCTCTGACGGGCGTGTTTGACTTCTGGTTTAAAGTGGGGGCGACTGAAAATGCTAGTACGGAAAATGCAAGTACAAATCTTCCGAAATGGGCAATGGCCAACAGTTCTTTCGTGGATAAGTAAACACTTCTGATGCAGGAACTGCCTGCATATTTGCATCAAATAGGCCTACACAGCTTGGTCTTCTGACATTTTGATGCTACTTATAGGACTTCCCCACACCAGTTCTGTCAGCTATTTACAATTTTCGTTGCCAGCCAGCAACATATGTTTTCCGTCTGTTTCATTCTCACAACACGGAAACTAAAGATTTGTACATTGTGGCGTTCAACAAAGTGAAGGAATTGCTGTATAATTTTCTACCAGTTACGATTTCATTCGCTGGCTGAACTCCTCTAACTCGGACACTACAAGTGACTGTGTAAGCCTACCGGTACTCTTTAGTCCTAGTTACTAATCTTCATATAAACCGTTTTTGTCGATGTGGCAATTTGTACTGCGATATGATTTTACAATGAGACAAAAAATTGCAGATTTTGTTTAGTTTAATCTTAATTGTTTAAGTTAATTGTTTAGTTTGTTTGTTTAATCTTTTTTTGACAAAGGCTTAATAGTTTTACTGTTATTTCTACAAAAAATATTTACAGGCACGTATACTCGCATTTTCCGTATTTGCATTTTCTGTACTGGCATTTTCCATCAGTGCAAATTGTTCAGTTTTTTTACTTACATTTTTCGTACTTGCATTTTCCAGTATTTGCATTTTGAGTGTTCCTTTAAAGTGTTGTCATTGTATTTAGTGGCTGAGAATAACAAGCCAAATGGACATTTTGTTGAACTTATTACATACATATTTCAGACAAAAATAGGTAAAGTAATTGCAACTTATGTATGCATACGCCTCTCCAATATTTGAACTTTACAAATGCTGGCTAATTGCTTACCTACTTAAGCATCCAAAATTCTGAGCATATCACGTAGTCGAAGGTTAAACTTGTCGACATATTTTGTGTAAAAAGAGTTCAAATATGTCAATAATACGTTTAAGTTAACAAACACGTGTCTGTAAAGATTTTAGGCACAAAGTTGCAGTTTTTGTTACTCCAGTACATATAAAGTCGTTAGCTGTCTTTATAATACCGACCTCCGCCATTATCGAGTATGACTAAACGTTTTACGGTCAAGAACTTTTTATCGGAAAGCAGCCATAAATGTAAGCAAGCCGGCCATGAATGTGAAAAATAAGCTTGGGTGTATGTGTGTATTCGTATCAGGACAAACAACTAAATGTTCCGTGGATTTCATTTGCGAAAAGTCTTCCGATATACGCAGTGACTGTGGCAACCATAACACGCGATTGGGGTTTTTCGACCATGATGCTTTGTCTGCCGCAATACTTCAGAGATATATTGCATTTCGACATCGAAACGGTAAGTTGATGTGCTCACATTTTTAAGATGTCAGAACAATTCGCTTTCTCAGTTATTTATTATTTTGATAATAAAGAATGAAAGTTTATAATCGATGACTGACATGTTCACAATGTTGATAAAACGCAAGTAAGTTGCCGCATGTGACACATCTATTTTTATCTGAGGATGTTCGGTCTAGGCTTTAGTGTCAGACTATTTAATTTTGCAACCAAAAAACTTAGGCCGTGTTATATTGTGGAATATGCCATATGTGATTTTATTCAACGATTGACATTGACTGTAATTTTTTCGTGACAGCCATAAACCACCTCATTATGATTCACAATTTTCTTGCGTCTCGCTGCTGTCTGCAACCGTTCTTATGCTGGACGAGTTAATAGTGGTAAAGTAACTATTTTAGGGGGGACCCCTTTTTGACACTCTCGTTAGATGGAAAGCCCGTACCTAACGCAGCGAAATTTTGGCACGAAAAAACCTTAAGCCCGTCGTAAAGATTTCGTGATCCTAGCTTCCTAAGTTTGACAGACACCTCATACACAGAAATGCTTAGGCCACGGCCGTGTGAGCAGCTGACGATGATATTGGCAACTGTGCAACTGGTTGGAAGGACGTCGCTGAGTAGCAGTCTGCAGCAACAGCAGCTTACTGGCTGGACAGAACCACATTACATAAGCTAGACCTGCTTGGTTTTAAGGACTGCCATAGCGCTAGGGCAGTCAACACACAACACTCTAGAGATCTTTTTGAGTATACGCTATATAAATTTACACTTTACTTACTTACTTACTTATTTACTTACTTACTATAGCTCAGACGCGCGTATAAACTGAGTGTGTGTGTGTGCCGTTACAACGTTCGTTCATCTGTGGGTATGTTGCAGAACGGTGTGCTGTCCGGAGTTCCGTTCTTGTTCATGTGGTTCATTACTGCACTGAGCGGATTCGTCGCTGACTGGTTACGCAGCAAACATATCTTGTCGACAACGAACGTCAGGAAGGTGGCCAACGGTGTCGGTCAGTCGGTTACACCAACATTATGACGTATTCGGATCATTATTACAATTTTTGCATGCTTTATGAGCAAAGTAAATCAACTTTTCTGCGTATTTCGTATAGATAAAAGCCACTTGCTAATTTATTATTTCCGCCAAAAAGGTTATGTTTTTGCCAGACTTTGTTTCTCTGTTTGTCTGTCTGTGTGTGACCAAGATAACTCAAAAAGTTATGAACAGATATTTTTGAAATTTTGCGGCTATGTCGGGAATGGCACAAACTACCAGTGATTCAATTTTGGGGGTGATCCGAAAGGAATCCTGGATTCTGGATCACTTTAAAATTTTCGTTACCATTGCTTTCAATGGGGCATAAGGGAAACCGCTGCAAAACCGAAGATGGTGCTGCCATCTAGCAAACAAAATTGCCTTGGCGGAGGTGTGCGGGCTCTGACTGCTTTCTAGTTCGATCTGTTGACAAATTTCCGAAAACTTGACGTAACGTTGGTTTTGTTGCTCCAACAAACTTCGGAGTAAGTGATGATTTTAAAAGAGCACATGGATGAAATATTATCGAAAGTTTATCAAATGACCGTCAGTAATAATGCGTTCTTTGCCCATCTGTAAGCCGAACAGAATTTTTTGTCACATTTTGAATAATATTTCGACATTTACATTTATGCGAAAATTTCGCTTTTTGATTGAAATTTTCTTGCATTTAAATTTTATTGAAAAACAGATGGCAGTTCTGCGTTAATTTTGCTGAATAAGGCGTTCTAACCGCTTTTCGGCAGAACTTTGCAGTTATTTACATTTTTCGAGCAATTGTTATTAGTGCATCCAATATATATGATTTCGAAGAACCTTATTTTAGAATTTTTTTATGTCGCTTGAGTTTACAGTTGAAACAGTACATCATTGTTGTCCAGAAATCTAAGAATATTTTTGGCGTCGGCTATTGAGTGCCACTGCATGGCTGCACTGGTAACTTGGTTTACGTTACTCTGTTATTATTAGTGATAAATGTACAAAACATCAGTTTATACACTTGATAACGGCAACATTTAAGGACTTGCACATCGAAAACAGCAAAAATTACAAAAGGTGATATTGCCTGCATCACACTGACTGTGTGTCAATGTGCTGCTGAATAATATCACCTTTTGTAATTTTTGCTGTTTTCGATGTGCAAGTCCTTAAATGTTGCCGTTAACAAGTGTATAAACTGATGTTTTGTACATTTATCAATAAAGAAGTTTTAATTTTGATGTAGCTCCGCTAATTCCACGCAAAAGTACGTCAAGATGGCAATGACGAAAATAATCACGACGACGATTAGTAAATTATTTCGTGCATACAATGATAATGACTTGTGCAAATTATATACAGTACATTTTTGTTAAATCTTGTTTACTGACATTTTTCTCCATTGCTATAATCTGTGTTATTTTTTTATTCCTATTGCTGCACGCTTAGTTAGTTATGATAATCTTTATTCACCAACACAATGTGGTAGGTAACGAAACAAAAATACACAAAACAGTTACTAGGCTATGGCACATCACATGACTAACTATACAGAGTATTCTAACAGGTTAACATACAGCGTTGAAGTTCAAGTTTGTTTACAAATTTCTGAAACCTACAGGGGATTATTTTTACTTATACGTTGTTTTTGTTTATGGTTATGTTGAATAAACATTCGCATAAGGAAGGTGAGGAGAAAGCACCTGTTTGAACTGTTCCTGGAAGGTCCAGTGCCGGTGTCCGGGCGTGGATGAAGTGGCATCTAGAGGCGACGTCGAGTCCTCTTGAACGCTGCACGGTGACGCTGAGGACAGCGGCGGGGACGGTATGAAGCGTCGGTCCATCAAAGTGTCGTAGCCTCGCGACGCCGCCGCCGTGGAGAAGTCGAGACCCACCCCGGCAGAGCTCGGCGTGGGCGGAAATGACGTCATCAGACCGCCCACGCCGTGGGTCGCTGCCGCTGCTGACGGCACGCCGCAGTAAGGTCCGCCACCTGTCAGACGCTCCTGCATCGCAACAGCGGCCTCGAGTTCGGCCTGTGTCAGTCGTCGTCCGAACATTTCCCGCAGACGCTGCTGCTCGTCCCCCGTGCAGTCGTCCGTGCTGCGGCTGCTGGCGCGCTCTGCGGCACTGCCTCCTCCTCGGTGTGATGATGTCGTCTGCAGCCGGTGCTGGGCCAGTAGACCGAGCGGTCTCTGTGTCTTGATCTCTGACTGGAACGACTGAGCCGGCGGCGGTGACGACGAGTCATTGGATTGATCGTCGTCGCCCCCTGCAGTCGCGTCTCCCGGTGGGTCGTTCTCCGCGCTGTCGGTCGGTCGGACCCACATCGACGACGTCAGTGA
>Ga0209367_1001385_pt1 | contig 29608 bp, 15 predicted proteins | sample WorMetLIZISLAND2_FD_187412 | JGI IMG/M metagenome (GOLD analysis project Ga0209367, IMG submission 187412) | Marine gutless worms symbiont microbial communities from Max Planck institute for Marine Microbiology, Germany - Olavius geniculatus... ...
CCCCTAAATGACGCCCCTGCCCCGGGCCAAAGAAAAACTACTTTTTGACGATCGCTTTAAAGTTCTGTTCATCGCTCGCAACTTCATCGCTATTTCCGCCGTTGATGGACTCTGCTACGATACGACATTTGCGCTGTAGCATTCAGCCCAGCTGCATGAACAGACGTGTAAAACATTCTCGTGATTAATGAGCTCGTCAGTTGAACCCGGCTGGCAGCTGTCAATCAAACTCAGCGCAATAACACCACGGAGCAGTGTATGCCAATGGATGACATAATGTCACTGCGAGTCTATTGATAGTGTGATAAATTACCGTTAGGTCACGGGTCGATAACGTCGTTAGCTTGTACTTACTAGCATTATGTCAAACTGATATCTGAATATGACAATGATGATGAATACCATATGCTCGCTATAGGCCTAAACGGGAGCCGTAAAACGTAGAAAATAAATCATCCGTAAATCACTAGCTTAGCACTCTGACAATACGGTGAAACTAAATTCCGAACGAAGACACTTCATAATCGGTCAATCATTTAGATATTTATCTCGCCGCTTTCCTGTACATGTACTGTACATGCTCCTCTTTATACGTACAAGCTCCGTTATGCCGTGGCTACACGCACCGATTTTCTCAGACAAAGTGTTGTCCGACGTCACCGAGCCTTACGAGGTTTGAAACCCTCGTCTGAGAAAATCGGACGGAATGTGCGTGCTCATTCTTTCCGATTTTTTTCGGACGAGGTTTTTTTTGCTTGACAGCTAAAAGACGCCCATCAGAACCTCGAAAGAAAAAATCGAACGCGTCGTGTCCGTGTCGTCCGACGTGTCCGACTTTTGTTCGTCCGAAAAGCTCGGACAAAACCTCGGACGATAAAAATCGATGCGTGTAGCCACGGCATTACACGTCTTCCCGTACGTCTGTCTGTCCGTCTGTGAGTATGTATATCTGCCTACAGGGCTATATATACACGAGCTCGTAAACTCACGAACTCAAGAAACAAAATAATAGGCGCAGAAAAATCAAAACTGACGTGAACGTTCCTCAGACAGGAGTATGCTAGTATGCGAATTTTCAGTTCGAAAGGTCATGGTTAAGGCTAACTGACGTCATAAACACCAAATATGATGTATATCCTACCAAGCGCCGACGACACAGGCGCCAAGTACGAACTAGGCCTAAGCATAATTAGACGTAATTTAGGCCTACTGTCAGAGTCTCACATAACAATTATCTGAAAACAAACTAGAAAACCATCAGCGCAGACAATAAAGATCAAGGCGAATTGTCATAGCAACAGTTGCGATATCTCGTTTCGCCACCGGCGTCAGCGACGGGTAGCCCAAAGACAGAGAAACATTTAGCCTATAGGCCTATGTAGAGACCTATAGGAATGTGACGGAAGGAAAGACAGGCGCTGGCTCCTATGGCAAGAGTTAGCCTGATCGTAACTCAAGTTCGCTAGATGACTATATAGGTAGAATGAGTTCGTAACCGTTTACTCAACAACAGCTGTGCTGCTGAGATGCTTTTTAAGCTTGCGCAATAAGAAGTAGGCCTATTCGGTGGATCCTTCACACGTAGCCTTTAGCAGTAATCTCACCCGATCCACCGTAAGCCGAAATGCTATAGCTATAGGTTTATACAATGCAGATAACTGAATTCACACGAGCATCGGGTAGGCCTACCCGTGTGGTCCAATGTCAAAAGTAAGGCTACATTCATAACTTCATCACAATGATCGTAGGCCCTATATTAACAGATTTTCAAAATTCTGTTTTGCCGCTATGTCAACAATGGTGATGGTAAACAGCGGCATCGTAGGTTAAAAAGTAGGCGGATCATGAATTTGCAATTTTCCGACAGATCGACACCGCAAATTCCGACAGAGGAGACTATGGGTGCTCAGAATTTTTATTCTGCCTTTAAATTTCAAAACGGACAAAAATTCTGGGACAAGAAAAAGATTCCGACAATTTTCCCACACCCAAAATTTAGGGAGCAATTGCCCTTTTCGCCCATGCTAGGCCTACGACGTTACTGGTGGTAAGGCTAAAATGCAATAGGCCTAATAACATCATATCCGAAACGTGTTGTGAAATCAGTTTGAAAGTGAAAATAACGTTAGGCCTAAACTAGGCGCCTATAGGCCTAAACCTAGTGTCGTACTTTATAAGACGCGTTCGTCGCGACCACTTAATAATAATATTGTAAATTTACACAGGCGTACAGTATATCAGTAAAAAAATTGCGAAAATTTATTATTTAATGTATTTATGACAAAAAAACTTTGGGAGTTGCTGTTTATTGGGCAACGGCCACTGTGCGACGAAACACTAAAGCGTATGGCACATGCACAAACAAAAAAAACATTTCTGAACTATTCATAAGCTATTGAACAACGCCAGATTTATGTAATATGTTGGTGAAAACTGCCGAATTATAACGGTACACAATATCATGGATAGGCTATCAGTGGGCTTGGCATTAGTACGTGTATTGGAAATATCGTTATACGCAGCCGTCCTATATAGGCCGCACTGCGCGCCTTGCCTGTCCGTCTTCTTATCCGTCTGTCGTGTGCAGACTGACAAAAATTGGTGCGAACGTTGTCAACAAAATACAGCGTTTTCAAGACTTCATAAATCCTCGAAAGAGCTCAAAAGCGACGCAGGCCTATAGGCTACAATGTCCGTCTCAGGGATCTCATTCTGCCAATCCCAGCTAGAACATTTGTAACATACAGCAACAAATCTAACAGTAGCAATGTACAAAACGTTTTGTTCGTGCTATAGAATAAAAAGACATAAAATTTCGAGAAACATTTAGCAAAAAATGTTACCTTCTCGTCGCAAAGCATTACAAACCGGATTTCAGACAGCATGAACTGCAGTTTTGGACTTATACTGCAGATGAACAGTCTTCAAATATCGATAAGAAAATGTACAATTGTGGTTACTTACGAACTGTATGCGGATTGTTGTTGCGTCCAGCTGTTGCCAAAATTGCTGATGCTGCTATAACGGCGCACAGCTGTCAGATTATACAAGCTGCAGCAGTAGAATACAGTACAGCAGGTGCTTCGATGGTCTCAGATCTCTAATGTCGCAATTACTACAGAAGCGGTTTGGCGTCGCCAGCATCCGCAGCAGCAGCAGCAGCAGCAGCGCTGCGAGCACACGCAGCAGAAGCAAGCGTGCGTAGACAACAGATTCACCAGACTGTGGACTGACGTCCGCCGAGATTACAAGATCCGCGACCCGTCGACGCACTGTTGGCTCAGTTTTTAGGCGAAATCGCTTCTTGCAACGCAAACGATTCCGCCTTTTGCTACACCGCATTTCTCCATAGCGTGGTCTGTCTGTCGCCTGTTACATTCCTGAACCTAGCTGATTAAACCGTTTGACGGATTTAGAATTTAATTAGATGCCATTTGACAGGTAAGCCCTACACGTTTATCAAGGGGTGCAAGAACACATTGTGTCAGACAGAAATTCATGAAACCCAAAAAAGGAAAATTTGTGGGTTGACCTCCTAATCAAAAGCTACATTTAATCGATTTGTCCGTAACACGTAAGTATTATATTTCTTTACAGAAAATATCAAAAATACGTTTCATGACAGTATGAGATGTGCGTTAAAATGTAGATGAAAATCAGGCCCGGCGAGAGCCACGGTAAAAAACATTGTGAGGAGAAAAATGTTGAGTTTTTTTTTCTAAAATGGCGCATTCTGGTTATGTACTTTATATTTCTGAGCGACGGTGGGGCCCCCAAACGTCGCGGGACCCGGGGTAATTACCCCCCAGCTACCCCCTCTCGACAAGCCTGACGGAAATGCAGTTGCAATTTATGGCAGAAACTGCAAGTTGCCGACTTCATTGTCGATAGGCAATTGAATTTCCGATAGTCAGTTGCAAATTTTCGACAGAGGATTATGGCTGCTCAAAATTTCGATTTTAATCCTAAATTTCCTTAAAACGTGAAGGCCTATTTTTCTTAATGCCATTTTTGACAATTTTTCGACCCGAGAATATTCCGACAGACGAAAAGTTTAGAAGGGCAATAATTGCCCCTTAATTTGGCTCCCTCCCGCTTCGACGCCACTGACACGTACAGACACACGCACGCTCAGCGGGAGTAAATTAACAAGGACCGAAGTAATTCGGCAAAACGCGGAATCGCTAATGGCTAATTTATTACATTTTGTGATAAACATTGTACTGAGACGCATGTTAGTGGCCGTCCCATATGACACAGAACAGCATGGTCGTTTTATCACAGGATGTAGATGTCTCATGCATAATTCAGTAGCTATAGGCGTGGCTTAACGGCTGCGGGCCTTCCTGGTGCTAGCGGTGAACGGACCAGACGTATTCGCACCGCGAACGATCTGCAGTTTTATCCGCTGATTCGCTGTAACCAGTCCGTCATTGCGTTTACTTCTTGTTAAACAAAAACATCTCAAGCCGATTAGCGATTCCGCGTTTTGCCGAATTACTTCGGTTCTTGTTAATCTACTCCCTCTGAAATGAACGCATTGACGGACTGGTTACAGCGCACATTTTCTAGACATACCACATCAAAACAAATCGTCTGAAACATAATTGTTTGTTGAAATTTTGTAGCTATTAAAATCACATGACTGGACTTAATTTATTTTTGTGGCAAACCGGTCAAAAAGAGGGTTTTTGGCTCTAGCCCCTAAATGGTGACCCCTAGGAAAAAAGTGTGGGGGACAAACATTGTTTATCTTGGCCTGACCTATCGTCTGGCATCGACGTCTGGGCCCTAAGTTAACAACCTGAGTTCACCAGATGGCGCCATATTGTCGAAATTCAAAATGTTACCTACAGTGGGTCACTTTAGGGGCTCAGAACCCCAATTGTATTTTAATTACCCCGTAAATCTATATGTCATTGGCAAAGGCTATAATTACTCTCATATATGTTAAAAGATCGTATCGTCGATCTTTTACCTATCTCAAGAAAAACAGGTTTGAATATTGTTGAGCAAAAGCAAAAAACATGAAAAAAAATTTTGACCCCCAAAATTTTTAAGGGGAGAGAGAGCTAGGGTAGGTATATTGGTTGGATGTGATAGGGACCATAAACTTTAGTCCACATACACAGGTAGAACTTTCTGGGCCATCACTTGAATTAATTAAAATTTTTGAAAAATTTGGTCAAAATTGGCCAAAAATTGGGTGGGTCAGTTTGGGGGCGTAAAGTACCTAAATATATTTCGACCACCCCAAACTTTTGTACCTCGCTCCAAACAGTTGAGGCGCGTTTCGCATTTTTTATTTCTCAGAGAATCTCAGAGAAATAAAAAGTGCGAAACGCGCCTCTGATAACGCTCTATATTTTGTTAAATTTTGACTCGTCAAAAATGTTTCTGTTTTGAGTAGCACTTGTTTGAATTTTGTGAACCCAAAAGTGAAAAAAATGATGAAAAATTTTAACCCCTCAAAATCTTTGGGAAGAGGGGCGAGGGTTAACATTTTTTGACGAATATGATAGCGACTATAAACTTTGGTCCACATACACATCTAGAATTGTGTGGCTCAATTTTAAACCACTGTCACAACATTTAAAAGCTTAAACCTAAAATAGCTGCATCTTCAACCATTTTAGCAAATAAGAAGAGATTGTGTGGCTGAATCTTCAGCCGCAATAGAATATGAAATAGTAGAAATAGATGAGTGGCTGCATTTTCAGCCACTTTGGTATAATTTCAGAGTTTGTGTGGCTGAATTTTCAGCAGCAATAGCACTCTGCATACTGTTTAGCTGGCAGTATTGGTTAGTTTAAAAATTGTATTTAAATTGCTCATTAAATATTCTTAAGCAAAATATTTTATGTGAGTATTTGAGTCTAAAATTAATTAACGGCATTTGAGTATCTAAATTCAAGTATTCGAGTATTCTGCGCAGCACTGAGACAGAACATTATTATTGTGGATACTGGATACGATTGATCGATGCATGCAACGTAAACAAAAACACTTGCTTATAGATGCGTAGTGAGACGCAAGGATAATTTGGATGCTTTGGATGATTTGGGTTTGTAGGCAGTAAGTGAAAAAGAATGACTGATTATTGTTGTATACTTCCTGCAGGGTGGCGTTAATACAGACGCAAAATATATAATGAATTCAGTATTCAGTTGCCGTGCTTATTTATTGTTGTTCAACGCTTTTGCCGTTTTAGCACAAACATCTGTTGCAGGTGAGTTAATATGTTAATTTGTCCGTGTAATTTGCAGTTACGTAATTTGCAATTATGCACTGGCTACGGTTCCATCAAGACGGAACTCGGCGAAATAAAATTGCAGTTCTGTCAGAGCAGTCTCTGGGTACTGTGCCGCGGTACAAGCACATGCTTTCAATTTCAGCACGATATTATGGGTTCTTGCAGTCAGCCAAATGTATGGACTCAATCAACTCCACTGCATACATGACCAATGTTACAGGCTCATTTTTGATGTCACATCCATGTCACATCTGTTAACATCATTTCCATACGTTTCATATGCAGTCACTGATATCGACGCTGGAAACTTGTTTTAGACTACGAAAGCATACTGAATAAGTGGTGAAGTAGCAAAATATTGATTTATGACATTAAATTTTTTAAAGAAATTTTCCGAGTCTAAACTCGAACTCATGATCGATGTGACAGAGTGCCAGGGTACTGCATCACAGAAGCAACTGACAGTACTACATATGGACTGTGTATAATACAGTATACTCATTGTATATAATACTGCAATACCAGTGGTGTTTGCATAATTTGTTTACTTATTTACTTTAACGGAACTCTATCTTTATTTTGCCAAGTTTCGCCTTGACGGAATCATAGCCACTTCATTGCAAGTAAGCTAAATGTTTTCGTTGTTTATCCATCCAGATGACTGTAGTTAAGGTTTTTACGCTTAACAGCGGAATGCATGGAGCGTCTTAGCATCCGTCCGTCTGTCTGTCCATCTGTCTGTCACACTCGTGATCTGTATCAAAACGTAGCAAGCTAGGATCACGAAATCTTCACTGAGGGCTGCCCCAAGGACTTTAGTTTTTAGTGACAAAATTTCATGCTTTGGGTGAGGTTTCCCTCGAACGAGGGCGTCAAAGAGGGGTACCTTCCTTAAAAAGATGTTATTTTGCCACTATTGGCTCTTATAGTGTGAAAACGGTTGCAGATAGGTACAGACTTGCTGTATATCATAACAAGCACTGGTGACAGGCTTTTTAGATTTGTCAACATTGATGACCTTGAACGATCTTGAACTCCCAAAAGAGGGGTTTTGTTGAATCTTTCACAATTTTTGGCTGCAGCACCCATTTCAAGAGTGAATTATGACAAAATGGCTGGAGATAGACCAAGACAACCTGCATAAGTAATTTTTAGCATTGAACGTAGATTTTAGCTGTCCAATTCTCGACCCCTTAGGTTCAAGGAGGCTTGCGTAAGCGAGTGTAAAAGAGAGGTACTTGTCTAAAAAGTGGATATTTTACAGATATTGCCTCGTTTAGCATGGAAACAGTAGTAGATAGGCACAGACGTCCTGCTTATGATAACAAGCACTAGTGACGAGCTTCTTGGGAGTGTCGACATCGATGACCTTGAATGACCTTGAACTCCCAAAATTGGGGTTTTTAGTCATTTTTGTGATTTTGCGTTGTGACACATTTTAAGAGTGAATTTCATATAAAATTATTATTTTATTGCATGCTGTACACTGATTGCCAAAGTGGTAGGACCGCTGCTAACGCGCATCACGTGAGCTTTGCTCGAATTACTTGTACATTCTACATCCCTCATGTTGGTGTTTGCACTGATGTGAAGTTTGTGGTTTTGTTAAAGCTGTGTGATCTGGGGATGGGGCTTGCCACTGTCTTTACTAGTGCCTGGTAATGCAGGAAGTAGTTCTTTGACAGTGATTCAATGATGTTTACTGGGTTCTTTAATATTCAGATTATTTCAAAGTGTGTTATATATTATGGCTTTGCAATTAAGTTTGGTGTGCACTGCACATCATAGACACATTTTGCCCATGTGAAGGCTGCATCGATGTAGTTGACAAACATTTGATTGACTGGGTTTACACAGGCCTGTATTTCATTTCCAAAATGTGGGGTCTATAACCACAATGTGATTTGGAGTCTACAAAAAGATACCAAGGAATTGCACCTCTTTGTAAGATATGGTGGAGAGGATTGCTTGTATTTTGTGTTGTAATATTTTTTGTACTCACATCTGCATCTGTTTTGTACTTGCACATGATTGTTATCTTAATTATTCATTATTCATTCTTACACTGGTGGTGGTATTTTCAGTTATTCATCATTAGCTGGATTTGTGTACCTGTGGGTGCGAATAAGTCACTGATTGATGGATATATAGACCTCTCAGTATGCTGGTGGATTTCCAGGTTTGTGATGTATTGGAATTGATATTACAGGCTTCTGTGCAAGGCTTGTTAATATTTTAATGGAAATCAGTGATAACTGTATAAGCTGTGTTTACATGTAAAATAAAATATTTGCAAAAATATGTTACAGCCAATTATTTTACCTGACTATTTTAAATATAACTGCACGTAACCATGCAAAATGTTTTCAGGAAGCAATATTTTTTCGTAAATGTTTGTAAATGTTTGGATGTCTTTGCATGTATAACAAGATACATTTGAAAAAAAACACTTTTTTAATTTGATAAGTCAGAATTCTAAATGCATTAATTCAGCTGTCCACAAATGCAATTTTATGCCAATTTGAAACTTGAAGGTAGCAGTTGGTGGTGACTTTTGTGTTTATTTTTATGCAGCGTTTTCTGCTTTTTGCTGATTGCAGGAGGGTTTGATCAAACCCCTCCCCTTTGATATGGGCCTGGATAGTTCAGGTAATGAGTAAATGTTTGTTGCATTGTATTTTTTCAGCTTTACAACAAACTCCACCTGTTACACTGCGTTGGGTGTCCAGTGACACAAAATCTACAACTACTAGCACTGAAGCGGTGCTGACATTTAATACCAGCCTAGCCGCGAATGACAGTAGCACATTGTCAACACAGATATGTCACGGAAACCTGGGCTACTTTCACCTCGCGTCGTTCATCGGTGGAGTGGTTTTTGCATTTGGCATCGTTGCCATCTTTTGCTTCTTCTTTCACGCTCGACGTGAACACAACTATAACTCACACTAGTTATGCCGTCAATACACAGAGAATGTATTATAGTATTGGTACTTGGCAAAGGATATGTGAAGCCAACGAAATGCTCTACTGGGGTTTGTTTAAATAAGTTTATTTCAGCATATACAGGTGTTCCCCTGTTGGTCATAGGTTTTTGATTCTTTTTCATCTTGATTGCCGTCTTAAGACGCCAGTAGTTTCAGTTAATATAACACTGTACTTAAGTTTTGTTTAGGATTTTTTTTAGTAACTGCTGTGGTTTGTTTTGTGCTATGTGATATCTTGCCATCCAGCTAAATAGTGAAGTTTTTGGTTAGTATAGTAGTTTTGCTTAATGGGTAAATTTTGTTTTTTTGTCAGTTTCCAAAGGTTTTATTTTTTCTGTGCATCAGCCTAACTTGCTGTAACTTTGGAAATGCGGATCGATGAAACAGAAGCTTAAACAATTGGGCAAGAGACTAGTAGTATATAATTGAGAATAGTGTTAGTTGCGGACTATTTACAACTCTGCAGCAGATGTGCCACATTCACAGCAGAACATTTTAGAGATGTGCTTGGTATATTGAATCAACTGAAAATATTGCATTCATATACCACAACATAATGTGTTCTTTATCAGCATCTGGCTTTTGTATTATTGGTATACGTAATGACAGCATGCTTTAGCTTTGCTTCTTTGTTTTTGTGCATTTTATCATCTGCTTATTTTTATATGCGTATCTATTTCTATATAATTTTTGGGCAGAGTTTCTCTAGTCCAAGTGATTTCATCTCTGGCTACCCATTTTTCATAGCCTTGTCTGTCATCTGTCGTCATTTACCTTAAACCATTTGGCAGATTTACAAGCCATCTGGCAGGTATAGTTGTGTGGTCCAGTGACACTGGAAAGGGTAGATTTGGGTGTTGAAATCCCAGCCACAAGTTGCACTTGCCTACTTATGATTCACCAGGGGGCAAACTGCAAAACTGATACACGATTTCACATTGTGCCAAATTAATTCGGTCACTCGTTGACATATCTTGATTCGTGACTGCATAGTTTATCAGTTACGTTGGATGTTGTCTGGTTGTTAAGTCTGTGATATGAAGTAAAGAAGAGATGAGTACAGGGTGACCAATGGGGAATCTGGATATGTTGTGAATGTGACAGATGTTTGGGCATGGCTGGGAACTAGCCAAAAGTCAGGAATTGTCATGGAAAAAAGACCTGTGGGAGCTTTGATCATTTTTGTACCTCAGCTATCACCTACATACTCAGAACTGTTCACGAACATTTCACTCCTCTGACACTGTGTTACTTAACATGCTTATCTACCTATCTAACTCAATCTACCTCTGTCTCATCCTTTAATGCTAATCTTAACACTTGTCTCTTTAGGCAAGCCTGCAGTAACACGTAACCTGTCACCAGCGCCTTTGAAGCTACGGCCATATGGCGCTTTACAAATATGTGTATTATTATTAGTAGTAGTAGCAGCAGAATTGTCTAAATAGCACATATTTGTTATGCTTTGCATAATTGTACGTTTACTTCTGTTGTATTTTATCATGTTGTGGGACCTGTGGGTATACATAACCTGCATACGCTAGTGTACAATCGATGCAAATGGCACAGTGCCGAAAAACGCCATGCTGTAGGTGAAGACGCATCAGCAGATGAAAACTTTGTATGTGTGAACAAACGATCCATACTAATAAACAGTTAAAATTTCTGACAACAAAAACTTTACAGAAACCCAGGTATATATCTGTTCGTGCATATGTATGTGGTACAATGTGCTGGCATGTTTTGTTGTTGCCATGTTTAAATAATTCAGCTGAGAGGTGCAGACTGCGCCAGCTGAGTGAGTTTCACCTACAATCGCTACCAGGTGTCGATATGCTGCTGAAAATATTAGAACTGTGCCATTTTGCCAGTTATGTATAACAAATCATGGAGCTAGGTCACCGTTTTAGTAATATTGTAGTGAATTTCACAGTGCCCTGAGAGTTGTCACACACCTTACCTTTAAGTTGAGCATTGGGCTAGGTCAGCACTAAGCAGGTCTGAAACATTGCTTTCAAAAACTTTTTTTGGTTTTAAAAAACCCTTTAAAACCTCAAAAAGTTCAAATTTTGTGTTTTATTGCAAATCCAATTTTGTATTTTTATTGTGATTTTCAAGTTCTGAAGTCACATTGTTCACTCAGCAAGAATTGTGTGACATAGAGAATGGTGTACTGTATAGATTGTTCTTTCTGAGTCTTAAAATCTGTGTAACATCTTATTTGTACACGAAAACTTAACAAGAAACCCAGCTGTCATTAGGAGAAGTTGACCATACTGTCTATGTTTGAAGCCCAGCGTCCAAATTCCAGTTGTGAAGAGAAAGCAATTTGTCAGAGGTGAGACAGTTCCATGCACGCTATGTTAACGAAACGCTGTCTCGAAAGTTACAATGAATGCTAGTATAACAGGCATCATACGTGGTCATTTTGCCAAGGGATATAAATAGCTATTGCGTAAATGAACGAGGAAAATAACGAATGCAGTTTTTGCAAATATTTTTAACATTAAAATGGCGTCACTCAGGAAGACACGCTACAGCTTATACAGTTCCTGTTTCAGTACTGACCTTCAAGGTCATTGAAGATGAATGATTTTCATGTCATTTGATGATCTGAAAGCCAATCTGCGACTTCCTATTAGTGATCAGTAGTAACCTAGGCTGTATCTCTCACCGTTTTTGAGATATGGCCAGTTTTCCATTGAAAAACGCACATTTTTTTCTACCCCCCTTCATTCAACCCCCAATTTGAAAGTGTTCCTTTTGCAGTAGGTGGCTGTGATTTTGCACGCAGAGTTTAAGACCCATGGCTAATTACTCGTATAAAACTTTTTTTCTACTCCCTACCCATTATCCACAATACATCTGTTACAGACGGATGGACAGGTGGATGTCAACCGTGACAACAGCACGACTTTTACTAAAATATGGTGAGCTAAAAACCTACCTTTTTCCAGCCCTCTGTTGTGAATGATATTTCATTGAAATTCACAGTGGTTGGTCACCCTGCTATTAAGTCATGTGGTTTATTTTTGTTATCACCATTGTATTGTGCATTTTGAAGCATATTGCAGTATAGGGTGGTCCAAACAAACGGCACAAAGTTTATATGGCACCATAATTTTGCAACCGTACATCACAGGGTCGTGCGGTTTTCAGCAAAATGTTTTGAAAGAAATTCTTTACATGACTAAAGTCATTGTTTAAATACAGCCATTAAATATTCTTTGTTTTTGCCGCTGGCAAGTGAACTATTGAAAAATAGTATTACCTTGGTCCATAAAAACATGCCATTATTATTTTTTTAATAGCTTCATGAAACATTGGCCGATTTCAATAATTTTTGGCAAGCAACGTTAAAAGAAACTGACGCACTTTAGGTCTGTAGTTTTGGTCACCTCACCTTAACATTGTCATTACACTACCGTGTGAAATGCAGAAGTCGCAGTTTGGCCATTGACAACAATGAAGTCGTACCGGGTAGTATATGCGTTGGCTTAGAAATTATTAACTGAATAGCAACAAATGCAATTGGCAATTATTATCACTTAAAAAGTCACACGTGTCACATCACATCATTTTCATTTCAGCATGTGCTCAAAATGTCCTCCTGCAGCACAAACGCAAGCGGTAGTTGTTGACACCATTTGGATACACCATGTTCAGTAACTGCATGACTCAAGCTGCCCACTCGCTGTTGATGTATCATTTCAGTTTTTTGACTTACAATTTTAAAATAAAGACGAAGCAACAGATTTTCAATGATTTTGTGGTCTCAGTAATTTTCCGAGCTGAGGCATGCACTACCCAGTATGAATTCATAGTTGTCAATGATCAAACTACGACTTCTGCATTTCACAAGGTAGTGTAGCGACAACCTTAAGGCGAGGTGCCCAAAACTGCAGACATTTGCGTCAAGTTTGTTTGTAATGTCGCGTGCCAAAAATTATTAAAATCGGCCAATGTTTCACGGAGAAATTGGAAAAATAATAGTGGCACGTTTTTATGGATCGCGGTGTCGAGGCTAATACTGTTTTCGCATAGTTTAATTGTCAGTGGCAATGATAATTTAACTGCTGTATTCAAATACTGACTTTAGTCATGTGAAGAATTGCTTTTGGAACATTTTGCTGAAAACCACATGACTTTACGACGTCCGGTTGCAAAATTATGGTGTCATTAACTTTGTGCTGTTTTTTGGACCACCCTGTACAATGTGTCAATATTTTGTTGTAGTCGATGCCTTTTTTACATGGCTGATTTATTTTAGTGTTTATTAGTGTTTACATGATGATGGTGTTTATACGTTTGTTTAACAAACTGCAGTAGAAGTGTGGTGAGTTGGTCTAGCTTATTAATGTACAGGGTGGTCCAAAAAAACGGATACCCAGTTTTTTGGGGATAACTTCGGTAATTCAGCACCGATTTTAACCATTTTTTCACTGTTACAAGCAGAAATTTATGGCGCGTAAACGTGAAGTTCTTCCGCCCACCACACCTTTATTGTGTGACCACACTACCTAGCAAAACAAACACTACTGCTAATATCGATGTTCAGTGTTTTGTTTTATTGACTAAACTCATCTGTCGATAGTATTAAAATAATGTGCGGCTGCTCAAGCTAAGTTGCAGTGCTCGATGTGTCCGACGCCATTCTTGATAACTGCGAATAAATAAGTAAGCTTAACTATTTTATGCTACGAAATTGATATCTTTATGTGTTGCCTTTTCTCCGAGACCACTGTAGCTTTGACAGTATTTGTTTTGCTAGGTAATGTGGTCACACAATAAAGGTGCGGTGGGTGAAAGAACTTTACGTTTACACGCGATAAATTTCTGCTTGTAACAGTGAAGGAATGGTTAAAATCGGTGCTGAATTACCGAAGTTATCCCAAAAATAAAACTGGGTATCCGTTTTTTTGGACCACCCTGTATGTTGTGCGTAATGAATTGATGATGAAAATGTGTCCGCAGTATGACGTTTTTGTTGTTTAAATATTGATGATGATATGATACTGAATTTGCACTTGAACACTGACAGACAGGCTGTTAGTTTTATCTAGCACATAAACTGAAAAGAACTGAATTAAATGTTTAAAATAAAAAATAACAATGAAATGAAATAAATTGAAATAGTGTGTTTGTCAGTTTTTGAGTGCAAAGTTTTCATTGTATTGTATTGTATTGTATAGGGGAACAGGATGTAAACACATAATAACTCTGGGATGGTGATTTTTTCGATGATTTTAGTTTTGATTTGGTAGCAGGAAAGGCTTAGGCCTAAATGCTGGTCTATAAAAGTGCCGCCACGGTGGTTCTCAGAAGAAAATTGACTAATGCTGAAGCAAAAATTAACTCGTCAGATCACAGCTCAATGTGTGAGTATCTAATAATTGATAATTTGCTGAAGTAAAAGTATAGAAATACATAATAATAGTAATAACAAAAAACACAGCCGTTGCTACGGTGAGCCAACGGTATGTCGGTGTGTAAAGGGCAGCAATTGTAAGTAAGTAAGTAATCTTTTATTAAACAACGGTCAAACGCCATTGCAAAAACAGAATATAATAGAGCATAATCGTTACAATATCGATAAGAAAAAAAATTAAAACGAACGCCTATCAGTGATTAATAGCAATCTTGCATGTTTCACCACATTACATCCGTTACAGACGTACAGACAGACGACAAAGAACTTGCAGCAAAAAGCCAGATCTTTAAGCTTACAGTTTAATTAGGCCATGATGGCTTACAGGTAGTTGTTGGACCTTGGTTTGCAGCCTGGTTTGACAATTCTGTAATATGAAGGACACCTGCCAGGAAACATACACAAATAATACATTTTTACTAAGTTTATCTAATGGAGTACGTTATCTAAATAACAGAAAGTTAACAGTAGCAGGAGCGAGAAAAGTTAGCCAGTCCAGAATTCAAATGGACGGTAAATTTTTTGAATTCGCACAGCTCTATTTAAATGAATACTTCGCCTTTACCGCCACCTAGCGATATGTTATTATAAAGGGGGCGTTAACGCATAACGGATATCTGTGGCCGTCAACATCAAGTTTGATGTTTTTTTTTATCCTTATAATCATCTGTTCTGTGGGGAAAATGTGTCGTGACATTGTGCGGATTTGGCAGTCGACGCTGACTGTGACATTTGTGATGGCTTTACTCTTGTTTGCTGGTAAATATCGACAGTTCACCGTTCAATAGACCATTACTGTTAGACATTAGGTGACAGTACCTGTTTGCGGTAAACAGTAAGATCTGATGAGTGTAACTTTAACGATCTCACAAGCATATTTACTTTGGCACAAAACACTATTAAAGATGTATAGAACTTCCGTTTAATTTCACTGACATCAACAAAAAACCCTTCTTATTAACAAAATAAATCAAAATACATTCCTAAGTATTTCAGTCGATTGACCCAAGCAATAGGACTGCCAGCCATATGTAACGAATGTATAGGACTACAGTAAACTGAATTACCAACATACACAGAGACAGTCTTATTGGGATTGGATACAATGTCATGACTAACACCAAAATTAAAACAAATATTAATCATAGCCTGAAGCCCACTAACAGTAGGTGAAATAAGTATCATATCGTCGGCATATATGATGCACCCAATGAACGTTTTAAAAACATAACATCCGTAACCAGACTGATGCAGTAGTACAAGCAAGTCATCAACACATACAAGTTAAACAAATTGGCTGACAAGATACCACCCTGACGTACATCACATGATACCCTGAAAAACTCGCTAAAAACACCTTTTCAACGAACACAAGAATAAAGTTTACTATACCAGTTCATTATTAAACCAACAAAACATGGTGGAGCTTGCTGGCTACAAAGTTTATCAACCAGAGTCTTATGATTCCCACGATCAAAGGCCGTACTGGCATCAATAGCAGTAATAAAAATGGAACTATAATGGAGTATTAGTATTGCCGGTATTCTAACTGCAGTTCATAACAAATGGAGTGTATACATTACCACAAAATTGTGTAAATTATTCTATGTTCAGCCATTGCCAAATAGTTTATTTATCAAGGATATGCAGAGTTTTTATGATCTTGTCATAAATTGTTAGTTGCTTGTCATCTGTAGAGCATTCCTATGCTAAGACAAGCGAAGCACCAGTGTACACAACAACGCAGAATTCAACTACTACAACAGCAGCACAGAATCTCTCAACAACCGAGGTTTCGACCACTACTGGAAGCACTATGACGACGATGACCACTGGCAATACTACATCTGCATTTACCATCACTACTGGCACGATTGAGTCAACCACTGGTGAGGAAATGAAATTTTGCACTTCACTCTTACGTGGACGTATCTTGTTATATAGCGGAGATACAGTGGTGTGACTTCATCGAAATATGTTTAGTGAAATATGCCATTTTTACGCGCGAAAGCAGCTACTGCTTTCAGCGCGTCTTAGCCATCGCAATTCTGTCTGTTCGTCCGTCCGTCTGTCCGTCTGTCACACGGGTGGATCAGTCAAAAACGGTGCAAGCTAGAATCACCAAATCTTCACCGTCGGCTGCTTGGAAGACTCTAGTTTCAGAAACTGTAAAGCTTTTCTATAAATTCGAAGGGGGTTCACCCCGAACAAGAGCGCTAAATAAGAGGGGGGTGGGTAAAATTTGCAATTTTTGACCAATAAGTTGCTGTATCTCAGTAATGGTGCGAGATAGGGCCTAGGTTACTATTGATCACTAATAGGAAGTCCTACACTGGCTCTCGATTAGCGCCGAATTCAATGACCTTGAATGACCCTGAGTGTCAAAATAGGGGGTTTTATGGATTTTTTGGCGATTTCGGGCTGTGCACAAGTCTATATTATTCACAAGGTGGCGCCACGGAACTATCGTTATCCAGATAGAGAATTTGGTATTTGTATATTAACTTAGTGTGAACACCCCATTTTTCAGCTAAACTACTGAACCGGAACTGCTATAGGCTTTCGCACGTCTCGTGAGCATAAGCTCAAATTTCTTGTTAGTTAACTCTTTTTGATACACACATTTCTTCATTTTTCTCATCATTTATTCCGGAATAGCCAGTAAGGTTGACATGAAACATTTCTAGTGAATGCTTTGTCAGGATTGTGTCATGAATTATTGACATCTCAGGATAATATTGGTAATGAAATTTGTTGGAACTGCTGTACCTGTGAGACTTGTGTCTGCTATGTTTTTACCTCGCTGTGATTTGTTACAAGTTGGTGTTAATGATGTATCAACATCATTAACTGTCTCTTGAGTTTGTCGGTTGTGTGCGGACGACCGACAGACATAAACATCACCACGGCAGCATCATCTTTAATGACAACAGCTACCACGGCGAAGTCCAACGCAGGCAGGAAGTTCGATATCGGGTCATTTTTCGGTGGTTTTTCTGTTGCGGTTGCGGCCGGAGTGATTGCCGTTGCATTGTGGAAGGTGTATTGGACACGTCGAAAGGAGCAGCCGTACCTGGTCTTTGACACTTGAACGAACACTCATAGTCTTGTCTCGGCGTCACATGGGGCATTTTTGCTGTGCTATTTTACTGTCAATAACTATCTAGACTTGTCAAGACTAGTAATGCACAACCATTTTCAGCCAAAGGCTACAAAATGTGCTTTTGAAGCCACTGCATGCCAGATGAGTGTCATAGCGCAGCTTAATCAGTCAAATGATAATTTATGTAGGCAGAAACCGGCTTGTAAATTTCCGCGTCATGAATATGCACCCAGGAAGTGACGTAAAGATGTAGTATTTTTCTTTATTATTTTGTTATAACTCGTAATGAGAAGGGGGATTAAGAATGTTAATGATTTTTTTTGCTGGATGTGGCTCCCTGTGTCAGTGTATTTCAAGTAGTGTTGTTACGGTTTCACTATGGCCGAGGTCGGTCGGTTTCGGTTCGGTTTTGGGGAAAAAACTGCGGTTTCGGTTCTGTACGGTTTGGTTTTCTGACCAACAGCAAAACTAGAGCGGACATCCAATGATAACGTGTTCGCCAGTGTGCTTCGTTGCTCACGACCAGAGGCCTGCGGCAGCCGCTTGCTAAACGCAAACTCCATGGGTGGGCAGGCGACATAGCATTGCTGAAAGATGGAGAGAGAGGATCGGAGAGAAGAGGGAGAGCAGATGAGACAGACTCACAGCGCCCAATAATAATAATATAGTTTAGTTGTGGACACACTGCTGCAGACAGCACGGTGAGAGCTAACTTGTAAACAGGAAGAACATAAAATGACACGTGCAGGAACATGCACCTGGTCACATGGTCGGTCTGTTGGCAAAGCATGACAGCATGTGCGTGTAGACCACAATGACCGATCAACCAAGCACCTCGGTACCTGATGGACCACTGCTCGCTAGTCTCTGATGTTTTCCGATAGCGTCTGCGTTTGGCCAGCAGTCACCAACTTTCCGTGCCACGTTAACGGCTCAGCACTTATGGCCGTCGGGCGTTTTCTGTTGCCGGACCAACTGTCTGGAACTCACTGCCTGATGACCTACGTGATCCGGAATGTTCTGCAGACATTTATGGGCAGTCGCTAAAGACGTTTTTGTTTTCAAAGTACTAGTGTGTTCAGCACATTAGAGGTTTTGACGTTAATGCGCTATATAAATTTACATTTGACATTTGACACAGAACGACCATGCATAGTGTTATAGACTGTCAGAACGCTGAGCGTAGGAGGTCAATAGTTTACGGAATAGCATGAATTTAATTGAAAAATAATTGCTGTCTGTACATCCGTTTAATTGTAGACTATATTTAGCAAACACCACTTCTGCGGTCTCTGTCACTGAGTGACACTCTGACACTATTAGTTACGCCTAATGGTCGATGGTCTTCATGACTACCGTCTGCCTTCACCAGTCCCTACTCTTCCATTCATTCAAATGTCCCAAGCCTTTCCTCCTCCTTACATGCGGGTACAGTGCTGCCGGCTTGGCTTTGATCACCGCTGATAACACCCACAGCACGGGTGAGATGTGTTGCATCTCTGCGGCGTACGTGTGCTATTAACGTTCACCATGCAGTCAAGCGTCTAGAGCTGTGCTGTTAAAAAACCAAAAAAACTGAAACCGTCAATAGAGAGCTTAAAACCGTGGTTTCACTAGGGTTCGATATCACTGAAAACCATGGTTTTGGGGCCGGTTTCGATAGCCGTAACAACACTAATTTCAAGATAAACACAAACAGATTTGTCGAATAGTGAACAGTTGCATTCAATAACGTGAATGATTTGTCACAAATGTTGTTCATTCCGATGTTTAGAACTAGTTTCTCTTTGGTGTTGTAGTCATTTGTAGTTTACAGTATTGTTGTATTTATGCATCTTGTACAGCTAGTGGTTCAGTATGTTTTGTGGATGCTGGTTATCGTATCAATAGTCATGACTTGCATTTTTAGAGCTGTCCAGTCACTGCCTTAATAAAAGCATTCAGTAGAATTGTGGTGGGGATTTTGTGCCGTTAGAAAATTGTCAGAAAATTTTTGTCCAAAAATGCGAACCATTTGGAAATTTATAGGCAAAGTTGAAATTTGGAGCACCCAAAATCTCATGTGTTGGAAATTTGAAGCTGTTTGTTAGAAAATTACAACTTGCTGCCCCACTGGCTTTTTAGCGAACAATGCTGCTGGTGAATTAATTATGCTTATAAGAAATTTTAATGCAGACCAAAACAGTTTGAAGCCTCATGCTAGCCGTGCACATAAAAAATGGCACTAGAAGCCAGCATGGAAACAAAGCTGGAATTTGAATTTCTGTAATGTAGATAACCTAACCTATGCTACTCATTCAGTGAAGTTCAGCTTTTATAGTCCTAGTTAAGTAAATTAGTTACCGATAGCAGGTTATTGAATCCATGTAAATCGTACAACATGAATGTTATATTATATGATCCGTACGAGTGTTGTGTGAGACCTGTTCCTGAAACCTGTTCCAAAGTTGCACCCCCTGTCCTCTAATAGACAGCATTATGAGATTGATGACTCTCTGGAGGATAACGAAAGATTATTAGAACTGTCATTATCTTTACATATACACATTTATATTTGACAGTTCTCACAGTTTTAGTCTTAGTTTCGATGTTTTGCATTATGTGTGCTTGGTTTTTCTGTAAAGGTTAAATTTTATGTTGCTGGTATGTGTTTGTGTGCATTTTGCCTGAAAATGCCATCCCAAAAATGACCTATTATGTGTCGGGTGGGACGTTAAACCCTATTCACTCACTCGCTGTTCCAAAGTTTAGAATGCTTTTTCGTTTCCGTTACTAAAGTTGTTCGATAACTTTATGTTGGAGCGGGTTATTCCGTGCATGTTGTCTTGTGAGTATTCTATTTTTGTCTTTGTCATCGGTGTGGGGTAAGACCCCTGTGGGGTAAGACATCATAAGCGTTCTTCCAATATTTGAGGAGTAGCCTAATAGCAGTAACTTACAGAGATTTTTCCTAAATGCAACATTTTGCTCAGTCGATTCTCAGCTAAATCACTAAAGTTGTTGCCACTAGGCATCGCAATATTTTAAGGCTAAAGTGCACCAGCTTCAATTTTGGATGGAGTTCCACCTTAGACCCACCTGGAGTAGCTTATAGTGCTTCCCACATCTCTTAGCTGCATTTTCATGGCCCTGCTTCTAAGGGGTGGTGAGAAAGGAATGGAGGGGAGGGTGAAGAAAAAGGGAAAGGGAGGGAAAATTCACTACTGTGTGTTCTCCCTCAACCGATCGTGGAGAAAGTTTGGCATCTGTGGTTTGCGTTTTGCTATTTATGCTGTTATGATAAACAAAATTTATTCATTAATTTTGGTTGGTGTGCAATGTGCATGTTGACGTGGTTGTATGTGTCTGTGTGTTGTCGTTACAACATAGCTAATGTAAACGTGACAACGCAGCCAGTGCCATCGTCGACAACTACTGCCAAGCCATCGTGGGCTGGATTCGACGTGGCATCATTCCTCGGAGGAATTATACTGGGTGCAGGCATTGTCGTCATCAGTCTAGTCGGCTGGAGATGTTATCAACACCGACGACACGCCGATGTACCGTACAATGCCATGGCTCAGTAACGATACTACAGCTGCTGTTACTGCTCAGTAAACTAGCACTGCTTTACTGACCAATGTACTGTACAGTACCGTGGCTCACTAAACTATGACTGTATCACAGATCTCCCCGTCATCCAATAGACAGCATTCTGAAATTAATGACCAGGTCAGGGAAAACCAGAAAAAGTTGGAATTTGTGTGATCGGGGAAAGGTCAGGGAAAATTTACTTTTGAAAAGTCAGAGAAAATGATCTTGGATCATGCAGACTGCAGATATTTGTGATTTTTTTTGTATCTCCAAATATTAAAAAGCACGCAAATTTGCAGCTTCCATTGAACTTCCAAAAGCTAGAAGTGATTCATTTTTGGGTGGGCTTTGCCTCCCTGATTTCACAACCAGGGCCTCTGTCGATTGCATATTGCTCCATTTGTACTGTTTCATTACCTTCTGATATAGTGTACCATTTCTGACATTTGTGCAATAGAGTTATTGTTTTGATAATGTCAGGGAAATTGTCATTTCATAACTGGAAAAGTTAACGGACAAGTCAGGGAATTTTGTTATCGAAGACCTGTAGGAACGCTGTGATATACTTCTACAGAGAGGTTGTGGATCCGACTGCATTTCCCTGGGCCTCCATTTGAAAGTTAGCGGGTTTTGGATAGCACTGCAAATACCCTAATGTGGTCTGCAGCCACAAATGTTTTTTGCGCATTTTGAGTTTAGCTTGAAAATTGCATCTCACAGTAACATTTTTGCTGTCTTTAATCGCAGTTTCCATTTTCCAGCTGAAGGGGGTGTTAATTAAACCCACCAAACTTCTTTTGCCAATATGCCTAATGGTGGTAACACTAGCATAAGCACTTGCCTTGAAATGTGGATATGTCGTAGAGTTTGGCAGCTGTCGGGGAAAAGTCGATGAAATTGTCGGGGAAAGTTTTGCTTGGAATAACTGGTGAATCATTAACTTTTTATTTGGGAACTACTGGAATTTAGTAGCATAGCATTAGCATAATATGTAGAGGTGCATTGCTGTAGGTGTTGTGTTGTGTTATCTTACTGTTATCATTGGTGTATATTTCATATCATGGGGAAGAGTGCTGCAACGAGTAGGGGAGAAAATGTGGAATTTTTTACCATTTGGACTGTGGTCCACCTGCATTGATGATTGGTGACGATTGACAGTAGTCAAGCTTGTAAATCAAAGTAAATAAAGTAAATATGTTCTTGCAACTTTTAATTTAATCTCAAATGTATATATTTCGACGTTTGTTGAAAGCGAATGTTTGTAACCATGTGTTTTCTATTTGTGTAGAAAGCGGTAGCAGCAGTTTAATCGTAAACACTGTTGTTTTGCAGGAATTGAATTTACCATTTTAAATTTGAGTTGAAAGCTCATTTTATTCATGTAAAATATTTGAAGTCGTGATAAATTTTCTTCGCGTGGTGCAATAGGCTAAACGTTAGTTGTGCTGTTTCTCAAAGTATCATATTGCGTTTGTTGTAAGCACCTAGTTACTCTGTTGTTCAAGTTTAATTTTGTGATTTGTGCATTTCTGCTGTCTGTTGTTCTGCTGATTTTAATGCTACAGTTGCTTATTCCATTTATGCCTCATTTACTGCACTTGAACTCAGTGGCTTTTATCTCCTCTCCCATGCACATCTGGAATCACAATCAGGCTCAGGTTTCTTCCCCTTTTTCCGCTTTTGGGCTTAGTTCCCCCCCCCCTTTTCTGTCTCTTTCCCTTCTCAGATCTACACCCTTAACAAAACATCACTCCCCCCTATTTTGCACTGGGCGCCCACCAGGTATAGGGATAGAAGCCTCTGCTTGAACTGCATCTATTGCACATTGTGTATATATGGTACATCTAGATGTGAGATCTGATGTATATAGCTTGTTGTTTTTTTAGTCCGCCCGGAAACGATAGTTTTCGGGATGACTTAAGTTTTATTGCAGATGTTTCTTTTTTCCTTTTAACATGAGATCTTCGAGATGCATCGGCCGATCGGTGCAAAATTTTGCACACTGATTATTACTAGGTCCAATTTTATAATGCCGGTCCAAAATTTTTTTTGGGGGGGCTACCCAAAAAAAATTTTAGGGGCCAAAAACATGCAAAATTTGGCCCAATTTCTGTCGACTTCAAACTTCGGTGGCAAATATCTTCGGAAAGGATAAAGATATTCAAAATCGGTGACGTACATTTTGTATCGCAATTCCTTCTGTGTGGGGTGAAATAAGTTTGATGAACTTAGGTCCAGTAATCGTGAGATTAAGCGGTGAGATGGTACCCTCTCAAATCGACTTTTTTGGAAGACCATATTCTGCTCCCGAGAGGGTGCTGTGCCCCAAAATTTTCACACAGGTTAGAGAATGACCAAGTCTTACTAGCTTACCCCCCACCGGAGACAAGGTTCCCCCTTACAATTTTTTTCAAAGTAGGGGGTCCAAAATTGGCTTAAAATGTAGTGTATTAGCCGCGAGAACTTTCGAGTCAAAGCGAGTAGGTTCGTGAAACTTTGCCGCCTGATGTGCTGCTAGGTGGGGGTAATAACATGGGTACAACTGTTGGGGGGACGGCCCCTTAAAATTTGGGAGGGCAAAAAACGTCCAAAATTTTGTACATTTTGCGACAAGTTTTGACTTTGACTGCGAATGTCTCTGGACTGGATAGAGATATCGACAAGCGGTAAAAAGCATTATCAAGTGCGATTGTGCGATTAATTTCGCGTTGAATAAAAAATTTGCTGAACTTTGGTCCACTATCACCAGAGATTACGCAGCTAATGTTTGCCCGCCCTGAGTCAAAAGTGCACATTCTGCGTATACTAATGCATTTGAGTGTGGGCCACGTGACTTTGCTACAAGGGGAATTTCACACCCTTCCCTATATTTTCCCCCTATCGGACTTAGGGCGTTGGGCAGACTCACGTTGGGTTTTGCCTCAAATTTCTAGTTATTCCTGAGAATGTATAATTTAGAGAAATTTGTGGTGTAGAATTGTTGCAAAGCCAGACTTTGTCTTAATCAAAACTTATCTGGGAAAAATCAGTGATTTGTCGCGTGCATTGTAAATTGGCAGTTGAATGTATGTTTGTTCATTGAATTGCCCTAATGCTGCAAGCATCACCATGGGGGAAGAAATGGAGAAACTGCTCCCCTTTTGTCATCCAGAACTTTATCGTAAGTTTTGAGTCACACTGTTGTACTTGAAGAAATAGCAGACTGCATGAAACTTTTCAATGATGGATGTCATTTTGCAAGCTAAACAGTTTTTACTTAACAAAGATTAGTTTAAAATGATAGTATATGTCAGTGAGTGACTGTTTATAGCAAGAACGCAAATTTGACATTATAGCAGGGATGTGCACGAGACCTTCTGAGCCGAGACCATTACGAGACCCAAGACTCATGTCTCTGAGACGAGACCAAGACGTTCAAAATTTTGTCGGAGACGAGACGTTGCAGCTTCCGAGACGCTGGCCGAGACCTTGAAGCTCCCGAGACTCTCGGGAGCTTCAACGTCTCGCCGAGACGTTTTCCGTGACGTGTGGTGAAACACATTGACAGTGAAACAAAATTGTGCGGATTAATTAACTCGCACCATTGCAAGCGCTTTCCATTTGTGATATTGTGGGTTTTTGCACTGTATTTTGACAATTATCATTGAATAATTAACGGCTTGCACCATAAAGAAATGCAACTGCAGTGCTGTAGACATGAGCCATTATGTTTATCACAATTTGCAAGCAACTGAAATTAGTAAACTACAGCTGACTATAGCCTTATACATCGACTACTTTTGGCTGATGGTATTCATTCTGACATCATGTGCTTTATCTTCATTGCGACTAGATAATTTTGTGACGAAAAAAGACTGACACGACTTAATTCTGCTTTATGATAAATAAGTAAATGAAAGACAAAAAACAAGCCACAAATGTCATGCTGGTTAATATCGCTTTAAATGCAGCTACAGTATGCACGGCGTGTGCCTGCACAAAATGTTTCGATGAGACGCAGACGAGACCTACTGGGCCGAGACCGAGACGTTGAGGATTTTGTCTGAGACGAGACCGAGACGAGACGTTAGTACATTTTGAGACCCTCTCGAGACCGAGACATCTCGACCGAGACCACATCCCTGTATTATTCATTAGTTTTTCTTTGTGAGGCTTTTCCAGCGTTGCTCTGTCCTTGGTCTCCATTGAAGAACTTGTCTTCCAAACCCTTGGCCTTTTCTCGTGTTATTTTCACCCTGGTGATGCCAGTGTATAAAGCTGTCATTGCTGTACTGTACATATACATGCTCAGTTAAAGATACAGTGAGTTAACTAGAAAGCAGTCGTAGCCCGCAGGTACCTCCGCCAAGGCAATGTTATTCGCCAGTTGGCTTCACCATCTTCGGTTTTGCAGCAGTTCCCTTATGCCCCCTTTAATGCAATGGTAACGAAAATTTCAAAGTGATCCAGAATCCAGTATTCCTGCCAGATCACGCTCATAATTGAATCACTTGTAGTTTATGCCATGCCTGACATACCCTCAAAATTTCAGAAAGATCCGTCCATAACTTTTTGAGTTATCTTGCTGACTCGCAGACAAACAAACAAAAACCGGCAAAAACATTACCTCCTTAGCGGAGGTAATAACACTTGGGTTGTGGCAGCATTCAAAGAGGGCATCTGCCCCATGTTGATGTTAATTTGTCTGAAAATTTTCTTCCTGTCTAAAAACTTTCTTTTAGAAATACAGAAGTTGGGGCTGAAGAGTCCCAGGCATTTTCGAGACATGACTGTAATTTTAGGCACTGATATAATTCTCTCTCAGATATATGCAGTTATCTGATGGAAAGTTTCAACCAGCATTGACGATGACGACGAGGATGATGTAATTTATTGTGCTGTGTATGTTTTTGTGATTTTAGCTGTCACTTTTTTCACTGCACTCGACTATTGTAATGCACTTGTCCTTGATGTTATGGACATGTTGTGAATAATGATAATGATAAAAATACACTGTCTGGGAAAAAGTAACCCTCCAGACATCGTACAATAGAAATGTCATATCTGAACGAATCTGGGTAAATTTTTGTATACTTAATTTACAGTAAATTGCAAAAGTGATTGCCAAATTTTGTTGAAAAATATTATTACTTGGTGGAGTTAATAGTTCTTGAATGTCAAAAACAAAATATACGTTACCAATGTGGAGTTGCATCAGAAATTTTTCTGTTATTGTACGTTCACATAACTCCAACAAACAACATCTGATTCTGGCAAAATTTTATGTCAACAATGCACCATTTATTGCCAATAAAATCTGTGAAAGCAAACAATAGTTACAGTGGATTTACCAAGGTCATTCCAAAACACTTAGGTCTTTGTGTTTAACGTTGTTCGCAAAGACCTGAAACTGAAGTGTCAGGATTTCAATTTCGGTACGATATTGATACGATATTTTGAAAATATCGTGATATCGATATGTTTAAAATGATAAGTATGAAAATCTTATACAAGCACAAGAACAAGACGTGAACGTTCAGCAAAGCAGTTTGCTTTACATAGATACTAAAATGTGTCAGTGAACTTAAAAATCAACTATAGACTATTGTAAGCGTCGTTAAATTACGACACTGTAATTAGTTTGCTTCAGTTAGTTTGTCGTTTTCTTCATTTATTCTCGTTATTTTGGTAATGCAGTAATAAAAATATAAACTTCTGGTATAATATATTGCAATACATAAAAGATATCGCGATATATCGAAAAATTAGATATTTTTGGACGATACGATACGATACAATATATCGATGTCGAAAACAATCACTACTTCACAGAGGCCACTGTAGCTATTGTTTTCTTTGGCTGATTTAAGTAAAATTTGGCACTTTGATTGCCATTAAATGGTGCATTATTGATGTAGAATTTTGTCAGAATCAGCTGTCGTTTTTGAAGTTACGCAAATGTACATTATGTAATGTCATGCTTGTGTGATGTCATACTGGTAACAGATATATTTTGTTATCGATATTCACCAATTAATAACTTATGCTAAGAAATAACATTTTTTAACGAAATTTGGTGGGTGTTTTCTCAATTTACTAGTGATTAAATTAAATGTGCCAAATTTTATTCAGATTTGTTTAGATTTGACATTTTTATTGTACGATGTCTAGGGGATTACTTTTTTTTCAGACACAGTGTAGTCTGTTTTCCCAGCTAATACATTTCACCCTTTGCTCATCTTTGTTTGTTTTTTGGTTCAACTGCAGTACAAAAATTTCTGTGTGTTTGTCATCGTTACTGTTTTAGTTTGTCAGTCAGTTGTCAGTTTTTCAAATGGAAGTGTAGAAGCCTGAATAAACCATCAAAAACAGCAGTTAGCAAAAACGGTGACGATTTTTGCTGGTCGTTGACGCTTAGTACATGTGGGCGGGTTCACTGTGGCCTTTCATCACATCGTGAACTGTACTGATTGTCTGAGGTGTATGAACGAAGGTGACAGAACTATTCCAAGCTTTATATTTCCCCAAAATGGGATTTTCAGCCCCACATTTTGCATTTTTTTGACATAACTTTTTCGACAAAAATTTTCAAACAAGCAGAAGACTTATGGACAATTTTTCGATAACCTTAAATTTGGGGGAGGTGTAATTGCCTCCCGACTATGATGCCTCTCGTTTTCGCAGCTGTGCAACGGCTGCTGTTCCAGAGTTATTTGTTGAGTTTCTGTTTGTGCACTTGACGAGCATTTCAGGTTAATTACATCGGTTTGATTTGTGGCTGTTTTTTGTAATTTATTGTATATATTGGTACTTTTTGTGAGTTTGGTTGTCAGCACCACTGCAAGTAATTGCTTGGAATGGCTCACTAGCGAACGTTAAACTCTGCACTTTTGACTGTCTATGTGTGTTATTTATATCATTAAGATCTACTCTGCTTATAATGTTTAAATACAGAAATGATGCATTTTTGCGATATTACAGACGTACTGTTTAGTTGTTACGTGCTATTAATTTGTTTTGTATGTAAATGGCAAATTGCATCGTGTCACCGGTAGTTTTGTCAACTTGAGGGAGAAGTGCATGACGATTTAATAAGCACCACAAAGTCTGCTAATGTATAAAAGTTGTAACAAACGTCACTACAAAAGTAAAAGAGAAACACCCATAAGCTAGACTTTTAGACAAACTTAACAGACAGTAATTTATAATTTAAGAACATTTAATTGGGAAGCCGATGAACTTGACTGAACTTAACTGATGCCAACTCGAAGGTAATTCTATACAATGAAGTATTTCTTGTCAAATAATAAAATATTTAGACAGTGGTTATGCCACTGGATTTTGTTGAAGAGATTCCGGCTAAGTGGCAACATCATCAGAAAGCTACATTTACAGATACATAGGTGCATAACTGGATACGGCCTGGTGTGGCTTGGTAGTCTAGTGGTTAGCGTGTCGGACCCAAAGACCACGAGGTCGTGGGTTCGATCCCTAACCACTGCACTCTCAAGTAACAACCTTGGGCAAGTTGTTCACACACAACAGCCCGTCGGTGCGATGCCCCAGTTTGGGGGCCCCGCCGACTAAGTATCCAAGTCTAAATATCCAAGTGTAGCTCAATACACGTATATTGCATGTCCCAGGCCCACATGATTACTTACGGATAGCGATACAAGCGGCAGGCGGCCTGAATATCAATGGACGTAATTTGTTGTTAACGATTTGGAAGCCAGGCAACTGTATTATCGCGCTGACGGCCGCATAATCATATCTGCACTCTTGGCCTGCGTTTTTTTCTTACTTATTTTATCGCCGAGTCACCAGTATCGCACATGAATAACATCCGGTTTTACACGGAAGTGGGAATTCTAGCGGCGTGAAAAAAATTTGACGTGTATATTTCACAAAGGTAGCATGCCAGACTGCCAGTACCGTTTATAGTTATTGTAGTTTAGAGCTGTTTTTGTAGACAGTAAAGCTACCTGTATCGATTCTTTGTTTGACCGTCTATGTCATCTTCTATAGAGCCCCACCCCCTCTCAGGTGTTGGTAATTTGCGGAATGCGGAATGACCGACCGAGCGATCGATAACGCCTTCGGCCGCACTCGGCATTTATTGCCACTAATTACCGAGTAACGTAGGCTATAAAATACGCCCCTGTCATATCTCATCTTTGTCATTTTAAATTGTTTTAAAGTAATTTATTGATAGCTTGCTAATTGTTTAAATTATAGGCCTGTGTTTCTAAACTGTTATGTTATTTTACGACGCTAATTATTGTATG
>Ga0209367_1001386_pt1 | contig 29608 bp, 17 predicted proteins | sample WorMetLIZISLAND2_FD_187412 | JGI IMG/M metagenome (GOLD analysis project Ga0209367, IMG submission 187412) | Marine gutless worms symbiont microbial communities from Max Planck institute for Marine Microbiology, Germany - Olavius geniculatus... ...
CAACTACTTAGTGCTGAAGTGCGAGACGTAGCAAACAGCAACATCCGTACAAAAGCTGCTGATAAAACTCTTTAATTGTCATAAATCAAACTAAAAGCACTGAAATTCACGAAAAATGACGGATTTCACGGAAATCGGCGTTTTTCACGGAAAAAGGCCAATTTCACGGAAAATGTCACGGCCGTGAAATCGTGAATTAAGTTGGTCTCTACTGACAACCTATCTCAGAGCCACGGAGCATCACCTGCCATATTCGATTGCACAGTATAAGCTGCCTCCATTCACAAGTGAATGCATTCGAGCTTAACCTTGGCCTTACAGGCTGACACTCGATTTACCTACCTACGGATAGAAGGCTGAGTTGGCCTTGGTGTTGGTTATATGCCAAGAGGGTTTACCTGTCTATAGGCAGTTGTCCATCTTAAGTAGTAACCAGTTGATGGTGACCCAGCTGGAAGTGGCAGGAGTCAAACCCACTGTCTCTTGATCTTAAACATAAGTCCAGTGTCTTAACCGCTATTCCACCAAGCCATCTTGTTCTCTCATTGAACTGTGTTTAACTCATAACGTCAGCATTGATTTTGGTTGTTTTTTCCTTTAAAAGGAGGCTATGTCCACCACTCTCCACAGCCCGTACTCACTGTTGCTACACATGGAGGGATGGTCAGGCTGAGTTGGCTCGGGTTTGGTCGAATACCAAGGTAGTATTCCAGAAAATGGTCACCCATCTCAGTATAAACCATCAGACCCAGCTTAATGCAGAGTAACTTTGTTGGAATGTAGGTAGGTTAGTAAGTATGGTAAGTAAACAAAACGTAAATTACTACACTGCGTTATAGTAAATAGAACCTTTATGCACTATGCATATCAAAAGTCGTTTGGTTCATTAAGTGATACGAATGGCATCTGTTTTTTTTTTCCATTACACCATATGTGGCAGGAGGCTGAAACGCATTACATAGTAGATGGCGTCGGCTGAAATCCAACCGTTGACTCTATCAGAAGTGTTGCTGCCCATGTTGATGAGACAGCTGTAGCCAGATGATAATCATAGCCACAGCTGTTACACAATCTGATCTTGTATAACTGCCAAAATTTTGCTAGTGGTGTAGTACTAATATTGATGATTCAGATGAGTTTAGTTCCATTTTCTCTGCGACAAACGATGTTACTGTTAGGCTGGCACATTATAATCAGTTTTGCGTTGGCGAATGTCAGGCCTCGTCAACTCGTCGTCAGCGAGTGTTGACTGCCGAAGACTTCGAGCGAGATCGACGCTTGGAACTGGAGCGAGCACGACGAATGACCTCCGCCCCAGATGACCAGGATACTACGACATCTGCCGCGACTGCTACAACCACTACTACAACTGATGCCGCTGTTTTTCGGGATACTACAACATCCACTGCGACTACTACAACCGCTGTTTTAACAGATGCCATCATCTCCACTGCTCCGGCTGTAGCAGTCACTGCCTCTACTGAAGGTAGGCGTTGTCACGGTTAATGTTTGCACATCTTTACTTGTTCTTCAGTGCCTTCATGTTGTTCACTGGTTGACAGGATTGATGTCTTGTTTCTCTCTTGTAGACTATGCTGATATATGAATGAAACTATTAGAAATTTTGCCATTGGTGTAATGGCAGTAGCAATTGTACTTGGTTACTTACTTTAGTTTACTTATTAGTTTCGTTTGGTTTGATTTGACTGGATTGGTGTGGTTTTGTTTGCTTTGGTAGTTATTTAGTTTATTTATTTCTGTACTGTTCTATGATGATACTGGATGTAATGTGTCGCATCCAAAGCTTGCAAAATAGTGTGAATTAATGAGAACCAGCTTTCGTTCTAGAAGCAGCCGGGTAATACCTGGGGTTATTTTTTTGTTGTAATTTACTTTTAACATCATGAATGACTTGCAGTGAAGTAGTCAGTCACAAATAACTTGGCTGTCATTTCAGAAGCCGCTAAGACGAGTGTATCGCTGACATCAGTCAACCAGCTGCCAGCGTTTGCTGCAACAGTGTCAATAGCTCCGCTGACAGTAGTAACATCACAAATGTCTGTGATACCCACTACAGTTATTACGTCGACGCCAGCGGTGACTGCGACACTTCCAGTACAGACGATGGCCGGGTTTCAGCCGATGCCTCCATTTACTGTGTTTCAGGCTGGTGCCAGTGTTACTTCATCCACAGGACTTATCCCCTCCTCAACAGTATTCAGCACTACCCCCTCAGCATCATTATCAGTTGCCAGTAGTTTGCCAGCTGCCATATCAAATGAATTCAGGCCAGTATTCCCTCCACTGACCACTCTTGGTGCTGTGTCATTAACTGCCACAAGTTTGCAGTCCGTCAGTTCATCATTAACGAAGGGCGGCTTTATATTCAATCCGACAAAACCTACGGACAGCTTTACTTCGCAGAACACCTCTGGCGGATCAGCTTTATTCCAATCCACGTCTGCTGGATTCCATTCAATTTCAGCCGCAGGAACGACCATGTTTGGTTCCATGGCCGCTGGAACCCCAGCGGTGTCGGCCACATTATCTTTCTCGGTCCCCAGTACTACTGTGAGCGTGGCTTCTGGTGTAACAGCTCTAGCCCCGAGTGCTGGTTTATCATCAGTTAACTTCACTGCTGATTGTGTGTCCACAGCCACCGTGTCTCCACCCTGGCCATCCTTACCCGCTTTTGGCAGCAATAGCATTTCTTCCGCTTCTGTTCCATCCGCTTTTCCAGCTGTGTCAAGTCAATTCAGCTTGATATCTACATCAGCATCTACAACCACCACAGCTGCTCCAGTTCAGAATTCATTTTTCTCCCTGCCCAGCACTGTCAGCAGCAGTAATTTCAGCTTATTTCAGCCCGTATCCAGCACTTCTTCGTCAGGTTTTCTTGTCCCTCAGGTAAATAACAACGGCATCTTTGGTAGCAATTCGGTAAACTCATTTGCTGTCCAGCCCGATCTCGTAAATGCCACCACCACGATGGTCTCTCAACCTGCAATTATGTTAGGTGCTGCCCAATCGTCATCCAGCCTGTTTCCGGTAGCCAATCACAACACTTCTCAGCCAAGCGGGTTTGGCTTGTCAGTGGAACCGTCCAGTCCGGTGTTTGCTTTTGGCGCCCAGTCTTCAGTTACAGCTGTTCCCAATATGTTCGGCGCAGTAACGTCATTGGCATCAGTTGCTCGGAATTCATTTGTAAGCCCATTTGCTGGTTTGAACCAAAACAACAGTCAGAATGCACCCAGCTTCGGATTCCTATCCCCGGCAATACCAAGTACTTTCAATTTTGGTGAGTTAATATCGAATGTATATCAGAATTTAGTCAGTTGTGGCTTTTAATATTTGTCTATCTGAGTAAATGTTTATACTTTAAATGGTTAAACAGTGGAGTATGGTGAAATTTAGTTAATTGGATGAACAGATGGCTGACCGCATTGCAGTATTTCTTTCATTATGTGATATCTAATGACCTGCTGCATTTTTTCATTATTATTTTCTGTTATAAAAGACTCGCGACACTTTGTTGAATGACAGAGACTATACCCATCTATGGTCACCCGTTTTGATTCTAAAGTAGACCAACAAAGAGTGGCTAAGATGAAAAGTATGGTGAAATCTATGGATTTTTTGTAAATTTGCACAATTTTATTATATTGTAATTTACTGCCTGTAGACCTAGACCTATGGTGCTGATATATGTTTGTGTGAGAGAAGTTGATAGAATAAATAATTAGTTAACAGAAATTTCACAATTGCTGTAGGGGCATCACCAGCTGTCGCCTCAACTCCATTCGGCTTTGCTGCTACAACAAGTGAGTTTGCTCTAGTTGTCTTTTTGCTGTTACAAATTTACCCATCTTTTATTGCAAATGCTGTAGCATGTTGAACATATTGTTTTTCTAAATATTTTAGCTTCTTTTGTCCACATTTTGAACATAGGCAAGCAGTACTCACATGTAAAAGAAGACATTTTTATTGTGAAAAATTTGTATTATTTATTGTTTATTGTTATTATTTATTTCAAATATCCGTTTGTTTTTTTCAATGTATTTATATACATTATAGTTGTATTACTAGGCATAAGATTTGCTTCTTGCAGTGCAAGCAATTTTGCCTATTGCTATGCATATCTCCATTGCGTGGTCTGACTGTCTGTCCATTTGTTGTCTGTCACATTTATGTATTTGCTGGAACTTACCATTCGATGCATTTAGATCTCATTTGACAGGTCCATTGTGTTAGATGGAGGTCCCTGACTCCCAGGGGAAGAAGAGACATGGAGATCGAACCCTCTAGACAAAGCATGCAATTACCTATTTATGGTTGACCATGGAGTCTTGGCGACGACAACGATGCATGCAAGACAGATTGGCTTTGTGGTGAATTGTGACAATGGCAACGTTTGCGACAAACTCCTGAAAGAGACGTGAAGAATGGGCAGCTCCAGTGAGCGGTTGTGCATTTCACTAAATTACTCACAGTAGTCATTTTTGTGATTTATTTTTAGTGTAACCACAGAGTTATTCAGACATGTGTGTCTGTTTGACTTGGTGCATCCCTGCAGCTCAGTCTCAAGTGGCGCCATCGGGGTTCATATTTGGCTCGTCAGTCGTCAGCCCGCAGCCAGCCTCCGACACTCCATTCGGCACCCTGCCGACGCAGTCGCCGGCTCCGGCAATGTTCAGCATCGGCGCTGGGAATTCCACAACGAAACAGCGCACGATGACACGACCGCGACGACGTTTTCCACCACATCGGTGACCCGACCCAGCCGTTCGTTGCTTGTTGTGGTAATCGATGTGACATAACCACCGTATGCTGCAGAAAGGTGCTTCCTCTCCGTATTACTGTTGAGTGCTCGGTGGACTGGTCGTTCTGTGCCCACAACGATCTAAGTGCTTGAGATTATATTAGAGTTTCATTGTTCTGGATCTGTGCACATACGTAAGGGTCTACAAGGGTTTTCTGGGACTTTGATATGAAAGCTGAAAATCGTTTTGTTGTCTGCTAAGTGGAACGATCATTCTTTCTTTGTAACACTTTGAATGTCTCGGATGATGATTACCCATTGCCTTATCGCTTGGGCCTCATACAGAAATTTGGTGCTTCAAGGGTTTTCTGAGGCCCTGATGAGTGAACTGTTTTCTCCTAAGCAACTCCGCCATTTTGATGACCGGTAACACAAGGCCAGCGAACGATTGGTGTCTCGACGAAAGAGACTAGAAATTAATACAATAGCAGATGCTTGTGCGAATTTGGGGAAGTTTTGAGTGAAAGGAATTTAGAGTGATTTTTCTCATTTTCAGGGAAAATTGGAAATCGATTTAGAGTTTATGGGAAGGATAAGAGTTTGGAGAAATTTGGTATAAATTTGGGGAAGAATTTGATGAAAATTAATTTAAAAGAGAAATTTAGTTTAGTAAAATTTATAGAAAAATAGTAAATTTAAAAACTTAGTAAATTTAGAATAAAAATAGTTGTCGGAATAAGTAATGATAAAAGGATAATATCGAAAATATTTAGAAATTACTACCTTTCAGTTTGTTGAATTTTGTTTGTTGATTTTAATGCATATTTCTCCTGTTTTTTTCTAGGCAATGCAGAAACAGATGTTGAGTTAGGTCTTCATGGCCAATTATGTCAGGAATGTTCATACCAAAAATTATTACAATTGGATTAGGCCTACACTTTTTCAAGTTCTAATAAAAAAAATTGGTGTGTTCTAATGCCTTCACTGTATGGCTAAAGCTGAGTGGTCCAACTAAATAACAGCGATTGGCGAACACCGATCACGAAGTAATGACATTACTGGTTAATAAAAAGATTTCACTGCAATGTTGCCGATTTCCATGTTTATTTTTCCACAATTTTCTGGACAGCTTTTGGCACTGCACTCAATTATTAAGCATACTGTTTGAATATAAGACAGTAAAAATAAAGTACTTGCCACATGTCGACAAGTACCTGACCCTCAAGTACAAGGACAAGTACAAGTACTTCAAAATGGAATTCGAGTAGTACATCTCTGAAGTTTTGTGCTTTAATACTTGCCATCGGACACAGATTTGTGCTGCGGTAGATTCAAGTTGCTTACGTCTTTTTGTAAAGTCGAATGAATTTTCATTTGTGAGATCTCTTGTCTGTGTGTGTGATATTGGTTATGTTGGTATCATGTGGGCCGGCACTGACATGCTGCAAGTTCGTTGTTTTTTCGCATTGCCACGCAGCCGGAGTGCTCAAGTTTCATAGTTAATTTTTTGCCATTTTGTCAATTATTTTAGCTGGTTCAGCGTCAAAGATTATTGATCTTACACAGTTAGTTTTTTTCTGTGAAAACTTGTGTCATTTGCACCTAGTAATTGTTAGCTTTTAAAGCTGCCGTGGAGCTTAATTACTGGAAACGTGTCTGGACTCGTGATAATTTGATTTCTCCATCATTTTTTTCGGCATAACAACCAAGACAATGTTATGGTGCTGTCATCATGGCGCTGCTGCTGCAATAATTCACCTGGTTCATGTGATGAATGTAGCTGACCTTTGGACCAAGTCGATCAGCTTGAGCCACAGATCTACCTAAACTGGCAGCTCTAGTACTACATTTACCATGTCTACTCAGCTCGAAAGTTGATACTCATTTTACCGTTAGAAGTTGATCTGGTTGACTGCTCTTAACTTGCTTGGCCCTTGTACAAGAGTTCATCAATAAGTATTGAGAATCAAAGTAATAGACCTAAATTTTGCTCGCAATCTATATATTAGTGAAAAGTACATTTTCTTCCAACACATATGCGTTTGTTGCGAATGTGACGTCATCACAATTTATGACGTCACGGTAAGTTAGAAAAAGATTTGGAGTGTTAATGTGAACAGCGTAGACTTAGGCTTGCTGTTGCACGACAATTTTCCAGTCTGCAGCTGAACTTAGCAATCTGGTGCCCTGAGGCATCTGATCCTCTCAAAGCTGTAACAAACATGCTTATGAATTTCGCATTTGCAACTACAAATATATTATAGCCTAAATCTCTGCTGGTCATAAATAAGAGTGCTTGAGCTAATAGTGACATCACGTTAAGATTTAACATTGCCAGTAGAATTCTATCGAAAAGTTAACAGTTTATGACATTCGTTGTGTTGATGATAGACTTAGCAACATTCCTGACCTTTTATGCAAAAGCCCTCAATGTGCGGGGCCCGAAAGCGAGCCCCCCACGTTCTGCCATAAATCCAGTAATGCAGCCCAGACCACAAGTCTGTGATTGCCCAACAAACTGTTGGCAACTCTGGCTTCGTACAATAAGATCACCCTGCACACAGTAACGACCAAACCCCCAGTCACTATCATCTGTTTTGATATCTGAAATTTTACTTTTGTGTAGTCTGCTATGTACACAGTGGTCTATAAAAAACGTGCTACTTTTATTTTTTGAATAGCTCTGCACAGCATTGGCCAATTTTTTGATAATTTTTGGTGTGCAACGTCCGGAAGAAACTTGATGCAAATGACTGTACTTTTGGCTACCTCACTTTAATACTGTTGCTACACTACACTACCTGATGAAATGCAGGTTGTTGAGCCTGCTGTTTGCGAGTGGTGTCAACGTGTTTGTCGTTTGCATTTGCACTAGAGGAGGAGGACATTTTGAGCACATGCTGAAATAAAGAGAATGCGATGTGACACGTGTGACTTTGAGATACAATAGTTGTGCACTATCCAGTATGAATCCATTGTTGTAAATGGCCAAACTATGACTTCTGCATTTCACAAGGTAGTGTAGCAACAGTATTAAAGTGAGATGGCCAAAACTACAGTATTTTGTGTCAAGTTATTTCCTGATGTCACATGCCAAAAATTATTAAAATCGGTCAATGTTTCACGAAGCTATTCAAAAAATAAAAGTGGCACATTTTTTATGGACCACGGTTGCTGCAAATCATTTCTATTTGATGGTATACAACATCATAAATTACAATGACGTCACATTTGCAACAAGCCCATACGTGTTTGTAGAAAATTACTTTTTTACTGATATATATAGGGTGACATGATAGGTCGTGAATGATTTCAAATGGCAAATTAACTACGATAAAACTAACAGATAATTATGAAACTGCCATTAGCGTTTAGGGAAATTCAATACAATATTGTGTGCAAAGTATCACAACCGTTTGTTAGTTGCGTGATTTATACGAGCTAACATAACGACGTCACCCAAAAAGCAGTGACGTCACACAGGCAAGCAGAGATGTCGAAAGCCACAGCAGGGCTTGGGAAAACATTCTCGTGGAGCCCCTCTGCAGAGAAAATTTTTTTTTGGTTTAAAATGGCACATTCTGGTATACTCTGTATTTTTGAGCAACAGCAGGACTCTTAAACCTTGCAGAGCTCGGAGTAACTTACCTCCTATATGCACCCCCCTTCTTCGATGGGCCTGCAGACAAGCACTGACTTAACTAGTGAAAGAATGTTTCAGCAGAATTGCGCTCATGCGCATACATCAAAGGCTGATATCACTTGCTGGATGCAAATATTAAACACTACATTCCGCCTGAGAACTGGCCACCTAATTCACCGGATTTCTCTCCATTATGGCAACAGCTGTTTATACGGACCCTGAGACACAGTCACTGCAAGCATTGAAGCACCGTGTCCGAAAAGCATGGAAATCAACTTCTCTGTCAACAATTCAAAATCTTATCTGTTTGATGCCTAACAAACTGATAGCAGTCATTAAAAACAAAGAAGACACCATTCCATGCTAACAGTGGTGCAGTGGACATGAACAGCGACCTCGCTTGGCATTAACATTTATCGGTCCATTGTTATGCAATTTTAACGGTGATGTTATGTAAATGCCCCACCGAGGTCAGCCACCTTGACGTGGTGGTGGGGCTTTGCTCCAATGACCCGAAAGATTTCTACAATCTGGAGGATAGGAGCGTACTAAGAGCTGACCAAATATGTGAGAACATTTACTACACGTTACCAGTGCTTTTGTGCTGGTTTCGGCTTTACAGCCGACTACGGCTTTATAGCCGTTTACTTACGACCTCACAGCCGTTATTTACGGCTTCACAGCCGTTTACGGCTTTATAGCCGTTACTTGTAACCTGTGGTTACTTTTTGGGGACGCGCATTGGGCCGAACTGATACGGCCTCAGCGCTGGGCAGGTTAAGAGCCTGCCCACCCCGAAGGCAAGGCAAGGAAGGAAGGTTATATAAATGAATATTATAAATGTTGTAGAACTGCTACAACTCTGAAATTTTATACGAAGAATTTCAGTGAACATGCCTACAAGAAGTAAAAGTATTGATGGTTACTTCTGATAACAGGCTTATATTTAAAATTGAAATCGTTCACGACCTGTCATGTCAGCCTATAGATTGTGAAAAAATCTAGTCTAATACGTTGATTCTCTGTACAGTACTTATTTATCAGCCCTCATCTAGCTATATTGTGCACTACTGTTTTAGAACATTGTATTCGACCACCTATAAGTTGGTACTGTCTGAAAACATTGAAGCATTGTTGTCCAGGTGCCGTTGTTGGCTTATATAGGCTGTCAGTAGGGGTTTGAATCTGACTGGTCTGCTGCCTGAGTTATTCACCTTAACCACCGATCTTGCACACACCCAGCAGACTGCTCTGCATAGCTGTAGTTATTGCACGTCGTCCGCCTTTGTCCAGTATTGTGCACATTTACAGCTGTCCACTTTCGATGTCGTTAATTTTGTTTGAATTTTGTTTGTTTACTTTCTGGTTGGTTTCGTCCATCGCTGCCGCACTAATTGTTGTATATACTGTATGTATGTATATCTTGGTTTAAGTTCAATTCGCCTTTGATTGACTGATGGCTTGTGAGTGTAACAGTGGCGTACGCAGAGTTTCACACTGGAGACGTATTTGCACTCCTGTCCTAATCCAATTAGGATGTGGGAAGTGCACTATATGTAGGTTAATTACAATGACGTCATATCCGCAGCAGACTCATATGAGTCAGTAAAGAACTTGTGTTTCACTGATATACAGACTGTGACAAGAATTGTTGTTTAGTATGTTGAGGCTCAAAATTTTTCGAACACACCTCGCGCGTACAGGGCTCTTTTTTGTCGCTGAAAAAAGTTGTTTATGGTCAGCAGGAATTGGTCCAAACGCTGTACATTTGTGTGCGCCACTGGTGTGTGAAAGGTGTCCTATAACCCAGAGAGAGATAGTGTGTGTTTGTGTGTGTAACTAGGTGTGTGAATGTCAGGGCCGGCTTTAGGCATGTTTGAGGTGTTTGGTCGAACAGGGCCGCCAATTTTAGGGGCCTCCATTTTCTACCCTAAAAATTCCATGCTGCAACTAGATACGTTTTACGAGCATACAGCGCGGCAAAATGCGACTGTGGCGGGGCTCCACCTTGGACCCTGCTGGGGGAGCTTACAAAGCTCCCCTACACGTTATAGCTTTGTGGCAGGGAGGGGGAGAGAGGAAAGGGAAGGGAAAGAGGAGAGGGGCAGAGAGGGATAAAAAGATAGGGATGAGCGGTTGACTGATTCGAAGTTGGAATAGAGCCGCTGATTGGCTAAGGCCGGTCCTGGTGAATGTGACTGAGACATTGTGCGTGGAACATTTGGCCATGCGTCTAGGCTGCAGGCAGTTGTGATGAATTTCTATGACGTGGCTTTGGCAGTAATTGACTGGCGAAGTAACATGTACATAATGCATCGCTGTATAAAATGACTGTAGCGTTCACACGACAACTGGAGTCGAGAGAGAATATGTTAAGATATAATGACAAAAAGTGTTACTGTTGTTGGTTTTTCTGTTGTCTTAAATTCATTAGCCTAAATCGTCTAAATTGTTGATAACTGTTATCGGACAGTTCTAGCCCCAAGTCGGCGACGGAGGACAGATCTTCCAGATACAAATGCGACCGTTCGAACCTGCACAGCAAACACCAGACACCGTTTGGCCACAGCCTGTTAATGGGCCTAGTAACCATTTTGCTGATATAGTTTGGCCATAAAGGGTCATGCAAAAATTTTGGGGTTGGCGTAAGGGACCCCTATTTCGAGAGTCAGCGATTATATGATTGAATAGCGCATTGATAAGTTCCTATAGGCTTACAATAGTAACTAGGCCTATGCCGCTAACTGAAGCGGTTTGGCCACAATTTGCAGTGCAAGTTTTGGGTGCAGTTAGTAGCTCACCCCCGTTTGGGGGAATGGCGGGTTGTGAGGCCCGACATTGTTCCACAGGGTAGCCGTCGGGCAACCATATTTACTTGTTCAAACTTTTTATCTGATACAATACACCGTGTCTCAATAAAAAACGTGCCACTTTTAGTTCTTGAATAACTCCGGGAAACATTGGTTGATTTTGTTAATTTTTGGCATGAAACATCAAAAAGAAACTGTAGTTTAGCTCATCTCACCGTAATACTGTTGCTTACGCCAAGTTTCTTCCTGATGTCGCATGCCAAAAATAATCAAGATAGGCCAATGTTTTGCAGAGTTATTAAACAAAATAAAACTGGCACGTTTTTATTGAAACACTGTACACTGTGTCCCAAAAAAAACATCCCTGACATTTTCGACAGTAACTTGAAACCAATTATCAGATTTTGACAATTTTTGGTACGAATATTCCTGACACAACTTGCCATCAAAAGACAATTTAGTTTCCCACCTCACCTAACGTTTGTTTTTGCACTACCTGGGGATAACAAAACCAGCGAAATATCACTTTTTTTATCCAATGCGATATGATTGTTTAATTAACATAACGCGTAAAAACTCATTTTGTTCACATTTCTGACACTTTGGCTGACATTTCATTCAGTTGCCCATTTTTCAACTGCCTGTAGTAAAATTGCTTGAAGTGTTTGCCCACTATGCGAACACAGTCAAGGAGATGCTTTCTCCATTCATTGACAGCGGAATCGATAAAGTTCTGCTCCAGATCAATCCAGGCTGTACCAGTCGCTTCTTGACTTCACAAACATTTCTAAACTTCATCTGTTAGGCACACTGCTGCAAAACAGCCAAACCTTGTAATAGACGTGCTGTCGGGGTCCAAAGATTAGAATAGATAGAATTTATGGACGTTTTTCATTCACTTTAACACTTATTATACTTGGTCTGCTTTCCCCAGGTAGTGCAAAAAGCAGACGTTGAGTGAGGTGGAAAATAAAACACTTATTTAATAGCCAGTTGTGTCAGAAATATTTCTGCCAAAAATTATTAAAATCTGCTAATCTTTCAAGTTACAATCGATAACGTCGGGGATGTTTTTCAGGTTTTATGTTTATTTCAATACATATTTCGCTTGATCTGCTTTGCCTAGGTAGTGCAGAAGCATACATTGGGTGAGGTTGGAAACTGAAAGGTCATTTGATGCCATGTTGTATCAGGAATATTAGTACAAAAAATTGTTAGAGTCTGTTCATTAGTTTTCAAGTTACGGTCAAAAATGTTTTTTGAGACACAGTGTACATGCGTTACAGACGACAGATAGACATTTAGCCTGCGACATGGGGTTGACCGTTACTACGGTCGGCCAAAAATTAGACGTTTGTGAACGAAGAATAAAAGCATGGCATAGTTGCACTTGATGTATCGACTAGATCCATTTCTTCAGACTTGAGGAATACAGTTTTATACTGAGTGATCAATGAAAATCCTACGTGACGGTAGGGAAAGTTACGTGTAGGCCTACTAGGCCTAAATCTCAATACAAAATTTGCTGCTATTTTATCAGTAGCACTTCGTTTTTCCATTAGGCCTATAGGCAAATTATTTTAAAATAAACTTAATCCCCGCCATTTTGACACCAACTGTTCACCATTTTAAGTAGGCCTTTAAAAACGTCGACAAACAAAACAACTTTAAAACGTTATCTGTGCATGCTAAACGTGTTTTTTGTTAACAATTGAAATAAACGTTTAAATTACAACTTTTTCGTGAAACAGTATTAGAGACTCACTGTCATCGGCAGGAGCAGCGTCAGGAGCGGAGTCTCGTTTTGTGTCGAGTGAAGGCAAACCGTAGACATCAACGTCGCCGTCAGCGTAGTAAGGACGATACTGCCGCGATTTGCGCATCGTTCTAATTCACACATTTGCACACACACACACACGATATAGATAGTAGATAAATTTGAGCGCTCATTCCAAAAATTCAGAATTAAACAATATTGTATATTTTCGACAGTTTTAAGCGGAATCGCTGCCGCTGCAGGCGATTCCGACTATTGCTACACATTTCTCTGTAGCGTGGTCTGTCTGTCAGAATCGTGCACCCTGCTTAATCGTTCGACGGGTTTAGAACTTTAGATACCGTTTGCCACTCGCACTTTTGGGGACGAGTGACATATTGTGTCAAATGACATTCTTGACCATGGGATTCCGAAAGAAAGGAGATTTGATGTGGACCTCGGATCTCTAGCAAAAACGTGTAGGCCTAATTGTTTCCGACTTACGAAAAAAAGATGATTGTGATTCACCAGGTGACAGCAATGATCAGCCATTCTGCATTTTATCTAAATACTTTGGTGCTTGTTTCTTGTGTCTGGCGCTTGCCTTGATGTCTTTCCGTCTGCTCGATGTCTTGTTTCACTATCTTTGCTTCTTTTAAACAACTACAAATATTTTTTTAATTCTTACATTTACGGTCGAACCGTGTTCAATGACTCGACGTCTGCGTTGTATATTCTTCAGACAAAGCATTTTGCCATCCGCAGGACCAATATCCCATTGCTAGTTGCTACTAACCTAGGCCTATATGGGCAGCCTGATGCAATAAGAGTTATATATAGGGTGTTTACACGATCCAGCAAACTTCCAGCAAATGTCCAGCAAACGTCCAGCATTAGCACGTGTATTTTGGCTTGCTAGAGCTTAATAGCACCGTAGAATTTAGCCCACTGCCGTACGATCGGCTTATCACAGCTTGGCTAGTACCGAAAAAATTAGTGTTGAAACGTTGTTAACTTGCTATAATAATTTAAACTCATCTTGATGCGACAGTCCATGGGCCAAGCGCATCCGTGGACGATTTTCAAAATGTCTCTAACAAGAAATCTGAGCTAATGCTCATGAAACGCGCGAGAACCTATAGCAGTTTCTGTTCGCAGGTAATCTTGGTCTATCTCTATCCATTTCGTCGCAATTCACTCTTCTGCAGCCAAAAATGGAAAAATCACTGAAAATTTCTATTTCGAGGGTTCAAGGTCATCAATGTTGCACGCTACTAGTGCTTGTTATGATAAGCAGCATGTCTGTGCCTATCTGCAACCGTTTTCACGCTAGACAAGCCAAGAATGGAAAAATAACTACTTTTAAGGGGTATGCTATCCCTCTTTGACACCCGCATACGCAGACCTCCTTGAACGTACGTGGTGGGTGGTTAGGACTTAAACTGCTACAATTTACATTCAAGGGCAAAAAAATTCATACGCTGGTTGCATGTCTTGGTCTATCTCCAGCCTTTTTGGCGCAGTTTACTCTTGAAATGTGTGTCGCAACCCGAAATCGCGAAAAATTCACTACAATTTTCTATTTTGTGGGTTCAAGGTCATTTACTGTTGACATTCCTAAGAAGCTCGTCGCCAGTGCTTGTTATGATAAGCAGCATGAGCGTGCCTATCTGCAACCATTTTCACCTATATGAGTTAATAGCGGTAAAATAACGTCTTTTTAAGGGGGTGCCCCTCTTTCGCCTCCTCGTTCGTGGGGACCTCTCACCCAGCGGCATGAGACACTAGGCTATCATATGGCGAAAACCGGAAGTCTCTATCTCACCCGGTACCGGGTCGTGACGGACAGACGGACGGACGGACAGACAGAATTACCGTATAGCTAATACGCGCTATAGCTATGCTAGCTCTCGCGCGTAATAAAACCAGCCAGCCAGCCACGTTTTGTGACATGCGAGCTAGCTGATTTAAGCCGAATTTTGCGGACTAATAAACCACCAGCCGGTTCCGCCTCTTAAGCCAGTCAACTGTTATGGTTGACCAGAAAATCGGCGTGGAATATTGGGATATACACTGTGTGTGTCCGGAGAAAAAGTAACCTCTAGACATCGTACAATAAAAATGTCAAATCTAAACGAATTTAAGTAAAATTTAACACGATTATCCTTAAAAAAGTACTGAAAAGATCACCAAATTTTGTTTAAAATAATTATTTTAGAGCGGAGTTATTAATATTATTGTTAAATATCGTTAACAAAATGTATTCGTTACTAATATGGCGTTACATAAGTAAACCCCGCGGTTACTACACAATTTCGTAACTTTAACAAAAAACACCCGATTTTAGCGAAATTATGCGTCAATAATGCGCCATCCATTGCCAATCAAAATGCCAAATTTCAGCTAAATCCACTAAAGCAAACAACAGTTACAGTGGTTTATGTGAGGTGACCCCAAAACACTTCAGTTTCAGGTTTTTGTGGATTACGTCAGACACAAAAGATCTGAAAAGGACGTGTTTTGGGGTGACCTCAAAAAGTTAATGTAACTTACTATTGTTTGCTTTGGCAGATTTACTTGAAATTTCGCACTTTGATTGTTAATAAATAATGCATTCTTTATACGGAATGTTGCCAGAATCGGGTGTTTTTTGTTGGAGTTACGAAAATGTACAATAGCCGAAGGGTTTACTTATATTTATTTCAATTCACACAGTACAGTGTAACATAAAGCAGAGAAGACATAATAATATATGTACAGAGAGAAACTAAAGCTAGGTAAAGCTAAAACACGATAAAAAGCATTCCAGACACACTTGCGAAACTGTCCGTTGGTAACAGAATATCTTGTACATAAGATATCATATTCTCTAAAACCAAAAATGTAAAATACAACATTAACAATAGTCATGACGTGCACACTCTGCTTATGCAAAAAATTTAACTTTCTAAGATCAACAACAAAACCAATAGAGAGAATATCCATACAACGTTGTATATACAGCAGGTTGTTTATATCCCGTACATGAAATATTTTGTATAAAGCAACTCTCCATGTTGACTGTAGTGTGGCCATGTTGGCATTTGACAAAGGAACTGCTTCAAGCCCATAAAGTAGGACAGGTAAACAGAACACATTCAAAAGATGACATAAAACCATGGGTGAAAATGTAGTACCCATGCAGCTATAATGTAATTGAAAGCTCTAAAAAAAACTTCATCCTTTTGGCCGCAAGAGAAATCTTAAGCTTAGATCCACTTTCAAACACAATACCGAGATATTTAAACGATTTACACTGTCGTAATGGAACACCATTTAGAAAAACATCAGCATATTCCTTCTTATGTCTAGGTCCACATCTAATAATGCACGATATTGTTAACATATTGTTAACGGTGATATTTTGTCATCGATATTCAACAATTCGTAACTCTGCTCAGAAATGATATTTTTAAACAAAATTTTGTGATATTTTTAATAATTTATTTCGAAATAATCGTGCACAATTTTATTTGAATTAGTTTCGATTTGACATTTTTATTGTACGATGTCTAGGGGTTACTTTTTTCCGGACACAGTGTAAGTGTAAATACATTTATAAAGATGTAAATGATATGCTGACACGGGAATCGTGGAAATATATTCATCGCAATGATCACTTGATGATGTAAATTATGCTAATTTATGCTGAAACGTTAACGAAAGAATATGAACCGGGCTCTGGAGCGGGCTTTGATTGGCTGATCGGCGGCGTCACGTGATCGGATATCCATGTCGTCTGCTAGATCGCGTCGACTGTTCGCCAATGACGCTAACTTCTGCTGCAACTAAAAACCCCATCAGTAGATTAATGCGCAACTCAGTTATAGTTTGAATCTTTAATACTTGTGTAAAAAAACAAACAAAAATACGCGTATGCGGCCGTCCTAGATGCCCAATGCCGATGCACTGCGCCGGTGTGCAGTGGGCGAACCATGCGATGCGTGTAACCCGGCCGCATACGACCTGCCAATCGAAAGCAAAACGCGCGAGATGTGCCATTTTCAGAAGGCTTTTGACATTTGAGGTAAAAATTAGCACACCAGTTTCTCATGTCCTGGAGGCAGTTCACACAAATTTTAGTTTTTCTGCGCTTTTTAGTCTTTTTTCATTTAGAGATTGATACAGGCCAGACAAACATAAATGTATGAATATCACATGAACAAGACACGGAGGGACGGATTGGAGGGGCAATGTGAAAACATAACATTGGCCGCGGCATCAATAATAAAAATATCACGGATTTGCAGGGGGTCGACCCAAACAAACGACACTGTGAACAGAATTTCGTTTGATATGTCCAAAATGCCGTATTGAGCAAGAATGTAGGTGAGTACTGCAGTACATGGCCTAATAGGCTACATGCAGTGCACGAATATCAAACGTCTAAAGCAGGGTTAAGTAGGCTACTAAATAAAATTTGGGGTAAAGTGCTTATCTGCCACCCTTTGTTCTTTATTTTTCTTTTGCCTTTCATTTGTTTTTCTAAAAGTTGGGGGACAAAACACATTACGTTCAACCTACTTTTAAAAGTTTGTGGATACGTCTCCTTGTCTAGCCATGATCGACGCCTACCGGTGTATGCGAATTCATAAAGTAGGGACGTCAAGAGCCATAGCGGAGCCCGCGGAAAACAGACGTCTGGAAAAAAAATTGAATTTTGCTTTTCAAAATGGCGCATTCTTGTATACTTTATATTTTTCAGCAACGGCGACCCCCCCCCAAACGTCGCGGGGCCCGGGAAAATCTTTTCCTCCTCCCTTCTCTCGACAGGCCTGTCTGAAAGTGTAAACCTGGACGAAGTCTTCGTTGAACGGCGTCAGATGATCGTAGTTTGTGTCAGTGCGGTGCTCGTCGTGTGCGGACGGTGAGGGTTGACTGAACGAGGCGTGGCTTGCGGTTGTTTTACTCATGTATATACTGGTAAAGACGAGCAGAGACGTAGTGATCAGTTGGATCAGCGACCAACCCATTGCCTCAGCTCAACCACCTGTCATTCATCACCTGATCACCCTTATCATCACACAACCCACCGGGCGCGCCAATAAAAACAATCCCCCGAAGAAAATTTTATATCTCTGTAAATGTAACGCATTTTTCTACCAAATTAGCAATACCTGCGGAAAGGGATTCCCGCCACGTATTCTAGCAATTTCGTCAAAATACATGCAACTTATAGTGTTCAACAGATAAGACGTCTTAAATCCAAAGATTCTCTTTTTTAAGTAGGCCTAAAAATACCAGAATATTTACGAAAAACAATCATCATAAAAATTTTCATCAACAGTTCAAACTTTTCTGCAACGTGTTTATAAGTATCTTCTGTCAAGAGAGCATTAGAAGTTAATTTAACAATATGGCTATACAAATTTTACATTTTACTTACTTACTTACTTATTTATAGCATGATCATATCGCTTTAACCTTTACTTCGTTTTTGTTTTGCTAAAGCGTGGCCTCCAACATTGTCTTGTCCTGTGGTGTCCCTTACAGTTTCGTTTCTTGTATTTCCAAGTAACGTTCATTAGTTTCATCAATCTCAAACAGTTACGACGGAAGGCTCGCAGGCATCTCCAGTTCGTTTCCGATTAAGCTTGGACCTGACTAAAATCGCTGAGGTGGTAATCCAATCCAAACTGACCCAACACCTCTTTCCAACGTTGAAAGAAGTACAGGTAGCCCCCTTCCCCTACACCGACGGAAATCAAAACAGAATAAGGAAGTTGACTCACCCAAATAGACCCAGTGAAAGGGGGGAATCGATCACGGGATAGGCCGATACAATAATTAGAGTTGAATAATTTCAACACTGAGATGAAACTAGCTAAACCTACCTGGTGGTCGAGAGACCGGTTGATAGGCCTATTCTGTTGTCGTCGTCGCAGAGGTGTCTCGACGTTTCACTCGGTTCATTCAACAGACGGCGCTAGCGGCCTGGGCGGGCGTCGTGCGACGCTTATGTAGTCGCCATGTTAAGACAAAACCTTTTGACAAAACCGTCCGCGCAGATCATCCGCGGGAGCGAACTGAACGCCAAATATGTGGGCTGAAAACGAGATTTATAATATTCAGCTCCTCTCGCCACGTTTAAAGACATTTGCAGCCTCTTCAGGATTAATTTGACGTCCAAGTAATGTATTTACAGTCCGCAGTATAACGACGACGGTATTGTTTTCAGCATCATGGAGAAGATTTTTTGTTTGTCTGACTTTTTCTGATACCACGATAACTCACGTATCGCTGCAGTTAGCTAAATGAAATTTTACACGAACACGTAGCCTACCTCGTCAACTGCAAGAACCCAATTATATTTCAATAACATAGGTCAAAGATCAAGGTCATAGGACCCGATTTTCCGATACCTTATGATTGCGAAATAGGACCGTGTTGCTGATAGCTGCTGCTAGGCAAACACAGTTATGCCGGCAGCTATCGGCCGACGCTGACGTCATTGCTATAAAAAGCAGCATGCCACGTCGGCTACCGCGGACAGATTTAGCTTTGCGCAAAGCTGGACAGTCCAGTTTACAATTGCCAAGTCCTATGTCAAGGCCCTGAGTGAGACCAAGATCTCATTTATTTTGGAGACGATAACGAAATTAAACTTTTTCAAAGCTAAGACCTGCAGAACCCTGTCGTCTACATTACGGTTACGTTCCCCAGAGGCCGAACAATCTAAGGCCTACCTGCATTTTTACGGTTTCTCACACGTATTTTGGTCGTTTGTGGCACCCTGCTCTCCACTCACGCAATTGCGATTTTCGTCTAAGGTAGGCCCTACAAATGGTGTGTCCAACGCGCAAGTGCACCTGCAAATAGCGGAAATCGACGCAAATGTGAAAAAGATGAAATCTCCGTCATAGCACGAATGAATACGACGCAAAGTTTTGCACCGGTGGTAAAAATACGTGGAAAAGATCTGCGCGGTTGCAAGTCACTTCTCACTGGCGATATTACGTAAGAGGACACCCCCATAGATTTGACAAAAATGAAGCAATCCACCCACAGATTTGCAGACGTTACAAAGGGATTATGCCACATTCGCGTTAGTTAAATATTAACGCCGACGAGAGTGTCTGCTGTCGGGCTCCCGCGCAAGATAAAAGCCGACTTTTATTCCCAATCCACTTCAGCGTCATTAAGCTATCGCGTCTCGCGTCTAGCCTACGGTACGTATTAGGTTATTTCATATCCATTAGCGCTATTTATTCCATGTTTAACTTCCAGAAAAAATCGCCACCGCACGCATTTTTAAAATTCAGGCGATCGTTGACTTATAAGAAACGCAAGCGGCTTATTAGGTCTATTGTAGCATTAAGGCAAAAGTTATCCACCGTACGACGTACTACGAAACAAATTCGAGATGTACACCGTAGAAAATGGTTTATTCTACTTGAGTTGCACAAATCAGAACAAGACAGCCCAGCTGTCGTTGGGAAAAACGCGCTACAACCTATACAGTTCTTGTTGTAGTACTGGTCTTCAAGGTCATCCAAGGTCAATGATTTTTATGTAATTTGAAAGGGTGTATGCTACTTCCTATTAGTGATTAATAGTAATCTTGGCCCTATCTCTCACCGTTTCCGAGATACAGCCACTTATAGCTTGAAAACTTACTTTGAAAATTGCGGCCAAACCGCTGCACATAGAGACTTGGTTATGGCTTTGTAACCTGTGACGCGTTTATGCGAGTAAAAAGTCAAAACTCACAAAAGGCATTTATGAACGTCGAAGAAAAGTGCGACTCTTTTAGGCAAATCTATCGATTCTGTGCGCAGTTTTTTCACATTCGTCAAATTTTTGTCGTAATACAAACATAAGTAGATCTGAATACGAAATATAATATTATTTTTATCTGTAACTAGGCCTTTGTAGAAATACGTCCTGCAGTGTGGGACGGTGTATATGTCATCTTGCCGCGATTCGTTGTTTTAACCCTCGTTCGTCAGTATTTTTACAACAGTACTATTTTTGTATTTGTTTGGTTGGTTCTAGTTTAGTTAGCCTAATCTAATCGTATTACGTGCTTTGCAATGTTGTCTGAAAATAAAGAGAAAGTATCTTATTCGTATTAATTACAAAGTCGAACACGTAAAAGACATCTATAATTCACATTTCAAACACACACACACATGAAGCTATAGTAATTGGTCTGCATTACACACGGTGGCCAGAAATACTACGCTGAACAAATCTGTTTATTTCACGTCGGTGTTACAGTAGCCCAAAATCTGTTTCTATAAGTTGCTATAGAACATGCAGCCTACAATACAAGCTGTGCAACATTTTTCATGTCAAGACTGTTTGCAGTACAGCTTGTTGCAAAGAATGCACAGCGAATCGAAACAGGTGGAACTTTGCTTCATTCGGTACGACACGCTGTGAACTAAAGGTGCTGGCCAGTAAACTGCGACGGACGGAGAGGCCACGCCAAACATGCTGGTAAACTAAAACCCATACTGCATTTTTGAGGAGAAGCGGGGGAGCAAAGTGTACACAAAAGTTGCCGGTTGGGATCGTTTCCCTCAAGAACATCGTGAAAATTCTGACACAAAATAGTCAAACGCGACACCGCCCGAGAAACCGAACATTAAAAATTTCGGGTAGGGCATGTTTGCGAAATTTTGTGACAAATTTCAGCGCGATTGTAGACAAAAACAGCCCCCTTCTGGCACCGCCCATGGAGAAAACTATATCTAGGGGCCTCTGCCTAAGTAATGTCCGAGTATAAACTAAAAAACGGTTATTTCCCGCACAAAGACATCAGCAGAGCAGATTCATGAACTGCAGTTATCACTTATTATTGCACGTTAAAGCGGCTCTGCTTTATCTAGCTATTGACTGAAACAGAAAACATTTCAGTTTCAGTTCCAGTTAATTACTTTTTACTACAGAACTATGTCAAGAGTTAGCAATATCGGAGTCGCATACATACACGCAATAACTCAAGGCAATAGTATTTATATACTGTACGGTTAAACGTTAGTCGTTAACGTATACTGTGCTGTTAGAACAACAACGAAATAAACGATAAAAAACTAAGAAAATAATGGCCTATCGGTAGCGATAATTGGCCATCACGTTGAGGTAATCATACTGATATGCTAACTTTCTAAGCAATGGCGTAAACATGACAGATAATCAAGGGGTGCCTTTTCTTTTTCCATCCCCTGCTTCTCATCCCCCATTATTCCTGTCTCTCCCTCTCCATCCTTCCTTCCCAACTAAATTAACTCTAGTCTGGAACAATTTAAGGGTAGCTATAATGCGTCAAAGTCAAGCAGAAATCACAAAATATGAAGCACTGGGCCAATGCAGAACGAACACAAACCAATCTTCCCCATCAATCCCCGAGTAAGGGGCCCTACAGAAATTTTTACGGGGAAAAGAAAAGTCTATTATCTTCCTTCATCCCCTTTTGCTCTATCTGTTCCCCCAGTTTTCCTGTCTACTAACACATTTGTTCATTTTCCCATTTTCCCCTTTTCCCTCTTGTTTTGCTAAAGCGGCAAGGCACGGGGACCACAGAAATTTTCGAGGAAAAGTATTTTAAAAACCCTTTCACCTTCCTTTCTCAAGTCTCCCTTTATTCTATCTTTCCCCACTTCCACTTCATCTCCAAGCGCCCATTTTTCCATTTTTTCCCATTTTTTTAAATTTTTGCCCGACTTTTTCCAATAGCGTAAGGGTGCTCTCTGCGGTCTGCCCCTTGTGCGTGGGCACCCTCCCTTATCCCTGAGGTTTACGCCGAACAATTCTAATGACCTACCATAATGTCAAACAGTTCACAGTTATACTGTCATACAGAAAGAACACTGTAATGCGGTCAAACGTTAGTAAACTCGGCATTCACTAGACGGCCAAAGCGCAGCACCAAACGTTCGTCGTCCGTTCGTTGTAACGCATACAAATATACATTTACAATAATTAACATTCATTCTATAAAAATAGTCCGCATCACGGTAGTTAAAAAGCCAGCCGACGAAAAGGTCGCCGCGTGAACACAATATTTGATTAATTTACATAAAATGATGTCGTACAAAAGTCACTAACTGGCAGGCAAATAACGTAAAACAGTGCATAATCGGCAAACGTTCTGGCCGCAAAGTAATGCCGGCGCTATCACAGTGTTAACAGTGTTTTACAGTATATACATGATGAGTTCTGGAAGTTAATCCGCCACTTCCTCTAACTATTCTTTTCTTGCTCTTTTACAATCCTGGGACAAAGCCCAGCCAAGAACTTGAAATATTTTGCGTTTGACGAGATAAATTTTGCAACAAAAGTGTACTGTCAGCACCCACAATCGCACACGGAGGGGCATCTCCTGCATTTCCAGTCCGTGACGAGTCTAGGAGAACTGTTTAAAATGATGGAGGTATGATGTGTATTTGTTTGGTTCTCGTTTAGTTACGCTTATTCTGCACCACCTTTTTAATGTTGTTCAGAAGACTGAAAATAGAGAGAAAGTATCGCCTTCTTTTATTGCAACGAAGTCGAACGAATAACTAGCAAATACGACGGCATGGACGGGGGGTTAAAGGGCAAATAAAACACTGAATAACGTTAGTACTGGAGGACGTGTTAGTAATCAGAGCAACCGTTTTACTGCAGCAATGCGCGGCAACTGTTGCAGGGGCTTAGAGTCAAGCGGCGTACTTTTGTCCACTTTCACTGTCGTCACTGATGACGTCAACGCTGACGCTGCTGATGTCTTGTTACTGTTAGTAACAGACGCACCACCCCCGCTTGTACCCCCGCCACTGTAGCGTTCAACTAGCTTCGTGACGCTCCAGTTGACGGGCGGGATATCGGACACAAATTCAGGGGGCCCGGTGGTGGTACGCCGCGTTGCCTCACGCGGCTGGTACGACGCAGAGCGGGTGTTGACGGCCGGGGTAGGAGGGTCCACGGTGACAGTCGTCACCGACGGTCTTCGGTCAGACCTCACGTCCGGCGAGGCGGACGCCGCCATGCGACCGCCGTACGCCATCCGCGGAGAAGCAACTTTCTTCTCGCTCGAACTTCCCGGTCGGGAAAATCTACCCGCCGCGGGAGCCGGCGGTTCGACCTTCCGCTGCGGCGTGGAGATTGTCTCGCCGCCAAAATTCCCCGCCGCCGCCGCCGCTCTTGCCGCTCCCTGTCGACTCGGGGGCGGTTCGGACTCGGCGGCGGCGTACCTCGGACCACCGAAATCTCTACCCGGGGGCGATTCGCGAGCGATAGCGGCCTGCTTATCGCTAGAGCCAGCACCGTGTCTGGCTGATCGCAGAACAGGCGGGGCTTCCTTCCCGACCTCGGCGTACCTCGGACAACTGGAGTCGCGAGGTCGGGGGAATTCTTTCACAAGGACGAATGGTGGAGGCTGATGGAGGTTGCTGACGCTGGCGGGCTTGTGGAGCGGCTGCGGACTGGCATACCTCCGGCCTCCTCCCGGCGGCACCGGGACAGAGTTCTCGTTTGACCGCGGTGGCGGCGGTGTCTGTAGAATTACCACGGTCGTCGAACGGCGCGTTGGGTCCCGGGGTTGTTTTCGTCCGGCCTGGTATCGTGACGATATCGAAGGACCGCCGGCTGGTTGGCTCGTTCCACCAGCGCGGGACTGCAGCTGCACCAGATCAGTCCTGGCGTCCCGAGGAGGTCCCAGATCCCTATGATCCCGAGAATCCCCTCGAGATCCTCCTGCTGGCTCGCGCGGATTGCCGCTGCTGTACTGCTCGACGAGTTCGCGGTGCCAGTCGCGGTCCTTCATCGTATATGCTCGTCGCTGTCGTCGACGTCGCTCGGCCGTCGTCTTGCCTCCGCCGCCGCCCGTGAACGTTGAATCACTGGACACGGACCTCGCGTCAGAGCTGGTCACTACGACCCGCCGGTCGTCCGGACGTCCGGTCACCAAAAGGCTCACGTTCTCGTTCGCTCGCGGACAGTGCTGGCTCGTATCTGAAACGCAAGTGAAACGTTAAAAAAATGTTAAAGGTGGTGTATAGCTCTTTACAGAAAAGCCATCTCAAACCTATAGAGCGTCACCTGCCGTACAGGATCACAGTTTTAGCTGCCACCCGACAAGGTGAACGCGCCCCGCCTTAACCCAAGCCAGGGAAGCCGATACTCGATTTACTTACCCCGGAGGGATAGAAGATTGAGCTGACCTATAGGCGGCTGGTTACAAATGGAGATAGTTTACATGACCGCAGGCAGTCACCCATCCAAGTACTAACCCGACCCAGTGTAGAGCAACTTCGTTGATCGGACACAGCGCGTCACCGCGACGACACGCCACCAACCGAAATACATATCTAAGCTACGAAAAATGTCTCTTGTAAGTTGCATCAAGATACATTCTAAGAACGGTAACATGTATCCGAGGTACAATAAACCTGTGTTTGTATCTTTTCTCCAGAGATATAATCAAAAGATACGTTCCAGACAGATTCACACGCAGTTGCTGTCAATGATGAGACAAATAGCAGCATTAGCATAGCTCAGTGATGAAACGACAACAATTTTTGTTTTCCTTTACTACTGCAAGCTGACTATCGATGCCTACAGTTGGAATTCCAACAATGCTTTTCACTGGTTTTATTTTTAGTTAACTGTTTTTGTCTGTGACTTTCTACTGAGCGCGTTGGCCTGTTATCTGCGTACTACAAGCATGTGATGATGATGATGATAATGATGATCTGTAATTCGTCTTACCGAGCACTGCTGACGGATAGCGGTCCGGCCGGTCCGTAGGCGTCTTGGTCGAGGAGATACGCGCCACCACGTCCGAGGCGTCGCTCTTGCTCCGGTTCACCGTACCGCCGGATGTCAGTAGTCTGAAAGTGGGTCCGGGGTCCACCTTGGGGTCGGAGAAGCGCTGCTTGCTGTAGCGGTCCGAGGCTCGGCGTCGCACCGCCTTCCGTCTGGACCCCCCTCGCGGCAGACCGCCGCGGGAGCTGCTGGGAGGTCGCGGGGAAACGGAGGTTCCGCCGCCACCGCGGTCACTGCTCGAGCTGGATGTATTGTTCTCTGGCACGCCGAGGTATTTGCGTTGAAATCGACCTCGTCTGTCTGCCACAGGACTTCCACCCACCGGAGGAGCATTCCGCACCGCCTGCTGCTCAACCACAATCAATTAATCAATCGATTAATCAGTCAATTAATTAATTAATTAATTAATTCAGATCCATCTCATTAACCAAGCTTTCGCTGCAGCCTCTGTCCTAAAGCGGATTCTCGGCGTCTTAACAACTAGGCCTTATAGTACTTTAATGCATCAGTAGATAAAACGCGATCAAATCAGTCAAGTTCAATTCAAAAGTGCTGGGTATAGCTAGTTAAAGTAACGTGTTTAGCATTAACCCTATGATTACGAATGTCAAGTTGATAACAAGAAGCCCAGCTGAGGCTAAGATAGCCGACTGTACCGTACTTGGATGACCTTCGAGATATGGCCAGTTTTCCGGAGAAAAACGCACATTTTTCTACCCCCGTCCATTCAACCCCGAATTTAAAAATGTTCCCCTTGCACTAGATTGCTGTTAAATTTTTCATGCCTAAATTTAAGGCACATGCCTAACTATTAGTATTTTTCGTTAAAACCTAACGTTTAACCACAGTACACCAGTTACAGACGACGACAGACAGACAGACAGACAGACAGACGAACGACAACCATACCATAAGCTCGACCGTTACTAAAGTACAGTCGGCTAAATCTGTGCTGCGATTGTTAAGGAAGACAGTGAGTGTTGCTATTAAGAACGGAAATTGACAAAAAAACGACTTACAACGTCGCGTCGCTGGCTCGCCGGAGACACAATTACGGTCACCGTCCCGCCAGTTCGTGGCGACGGACTGGCCTTCCTCTGCGCTCGCGGCGACGGCGCCAGAACGTCGACCGAGTTTCGACCGCGCTGACCGGCCGCCGGACTGGGCGATAGACGGTTCTGCGAGTTGGAAGACAAAACGATCTTTGGCGGAGACGAAGTCTTGGAGGAAGACGGATTTGGAAGAAGAGGTTTGAGGTCGGGCGGACTATTTCTTTCATACATCACGATGGATTTCTGGTAGATCTTGCGTGCAAGACTGGTCTTGATCTGCTGCCTGTCCTGGTCGCTGAGGTCATTTCTCAACAGTTCCTTGTGTAGCATGGCTTCCTCGTACGAAGCAGGTTTCGACGCCATTTTGCTAGCAGAGTCGGCACTTCGACGACCACCTGGCAATCAGTAATACAATACCCGTAATAAATTCGTATCAATTAATCGTTCATTACGCCGATTATTTATACAAAAAGTATATAACGCAGAGGAACTACGTTTAAGATGCGCTGCATAGCGCCAAAGTTCAGCGGACAACAAATAGAAAAGATTCTAAACTGAAACAAGAAATATTATAAGACTGTGACCAATCTAATGTACTCCTCACGAGCATTATTTTCTCTTGTATTCTTCCAAGTGCTTTCTTCGTTTTTTGGCCCATTGCGACCACACGTCTATCCCAGATGGCACCATTATGAAGATACAACGCCTCAAAGATAATGGGGTCACGACCTTGACCTTTTGCGGTCACGTGACGTCATCGGTCACGTGACCATTCGACTCGCGGTGGGCGACTTCCTATGGGTGGTCCATTGTGACCATGGGTCTATCTGGCACCGTTATGGAGATATAGCCGTTTGAACTTCTTCCAGAAAGGCTCTTCCAAGAACAGAGGTCGGTCGTCGGTCGGTCCTCAATATTACTCTGATTTCATATACTTCTCTTCGCTACGTTAGAAACGTAGCGCGCGAGGAATAAAAATATACTGGCCCGATCTGCACCATTACGCGGTCGTCCGCAATCAAAACCCTAACCTTTTAACTTTTAAACTTAAAACTGACAACTGACACTCAGACGCAACGGTTTCTGAGGAAGGAACATTCACCGCAATGCTCGTTTCTTCACACCTTTTTGTTTGCGAGTTAAAAGCCCGTATGGGACAAACAGACACGGACAAACAGACAAACCGGACGGATGGATGGGCAAACTTGTCAAGCGGCCTATTAGAACGACCGCACGGTAAAGCAGAAGCAAAAACAGTTTCTAGTGCACCGAGCAGTAAAGATAACAGACAGCAAACAGAAAAGTTTTGAAGCAACGTTTAGAATGCTGAGGAAAATTAACGATTCATTGATTGATTCATTGTTAACAAAATTAATCAGTAAAAATTTTCTAGTAGATTAAAACTCTATCAAAATTTGGGACTTCTTCACAGCCAAAAATCACCAATGATCATAGTTTGTTTGTAACGTCATTTAACTTCGCATCTAGCACATTATCATCACTTTTTTAGATTTTGCTTTAGTCTGCAAAAGATAACAACAACCAGTAGTTGAATTCGCCACTCGCCAGTTTTCGTTGTGTTTCTTAAGTACGAAAATTAATCAAAATTAACCGATTAATCATTAGAAATTTATCGATTAAAAAATTTCATTGGTAGCAGCCCTGGTTTAGAAATGTGAAGAGAGGACTGGATCTTACCCATCTTCAGCATCGGATCAACAAATCCACTGTTGGTAGCAGTCGGTGACGGAAGTTCGCCACGACGTCCCACTGCAGGACTCTGGCGGGTTCGCTCACGGAGAGGTTCCGTCTCTCCCCTATCGACCCCCGCGGCTCCTGGACCCTGTCTGCGTCTCCAGCTGTTCACTGGGGTTAGTTCATCCACGGCATTCTTCCTCTCGAGGGTCCGCGGCCGAAAACCTCCCTCGTTCTCTGATGACTTATCTTTCTCCGTCTCCGGCAGAAAATCGTCATGGTCGTCGTCGGCTTGAGTGACGTCGAACGACTTGGGCCTCTGCGCGTAGAACGCCGAAGCCAAACCCTGCGAGTTATCCGACTCCAGACTGCGCAGTCGAACCGGTTCTCCGAGGGTGAGGTTGTTGCCGCGAAGGCCACCAGTTCGTCGAAGAGTCGACACCACGTCATCCCAATCCTGCTCCAATCAAATCCAATCCAAAATACATCTGTAGAGCGCATCTGCCTACAATGTCTCTAATGCGCTACTGTTGTGTTAGTAAAAATTGTCAATATCAACAAGATAACAAGAAGCCCAGCTGTCGCTAGGATAGACGACCGTATTGGATGTCAGTGACATCCAAGGTCATCCAAGGTCGATAATTTTATGATGTCATTTAAAAGCCGATATCGAAATTCCTATTAGAGATTAATAGTAATCTTGACCGTATCTCTCACCGTTTCCAAGATATGGCCAGTTATCCATTGAAAATGCACATTTTCCTACCCGCTCCATTCAACCCCGAATTTGAAAATGTTCCCCTTGCACTAGATCGCTGAAATTTTATACGCTTAAAGGCTAATTATTCGTGTAAAAATTTTCCCCTAGGACCTAACGCTTAGCCACAATACATCCGTGACGGACGACAGATAGATAGACGACATGCAGACGACAATCTTGCAATCTTGCGCCTAGAGAAAAAGCAATGTCTGGTAAATTCAGATCACCTGCTCTGAATTCTCGGCCGAGAAGTCGTTCGGGCTGCCCAGGACCGAATCGTCGGAGATGGTCGTCGACTTGTGCAGGGGCTGGAGGCTTCCACTTCCAGACGGTCCCCCTTG
>Ga0209367_1001387_pt1 | contig 29602 bp, 18 predicted proteins | sample WorMetLIZISLAND2_FD_187412 | JGI IMG/M metagenome (GOLD analysis project Ga0209367, IMG submission 187412) | Marine gutless worms symbiont microbial communities from Max Planck institute for Marine Microbiology, Germany - Olavius geniculatus... ...
GGGGGGGCTTCCCCACGAATAGGTGAAATATAACGTTTGCGTGACTTTGTGTCTTTCCTTTCCTTTCCTTCCTTCCTTTTTTTTCTTGCCGTCCTCTACAGGAAAAACGACTGAACTGATTTTAATGCACGATGGCTCATATGACGCGGTTTCTCGCACGGAAGTGCCTTTTGGGGTTACAAAATTTAAATTTAACATTTTCATCTATTTTTTTTACAAAAATATGAAAGATTACAATGGCACCTATGGCGAAAATTGGACAATGCTTTAAACTGTCATAACTCCGGCTATGTACAAGATAAAGTCGTAATTTTTGATTCTAGGGTATGTTTTTTGGGGTCGGCCAATTTAACGGTGTCATTTAAATTTTTCCCCCGTCAACCCCCTTTGCCATGGCAACGAATTTTGAGACAAAATTGGCTATAACTCGGCCCCCGTAAAAGATAATTGCGCGATGTTTGCACCTACCCCCCTATTTTCGGCCCCGGGCTATCTGATGGTGTCATTTAAATTTTTCCCCTGCCAACCCCCGTTGCCATGGCAACGAATTTTGGAACGAAATTGGCTATAACTCGGCCCCTGTAAAAACATTTCTACATTTTTTAACATTGCTATAATTAACTAATCCAGATTACTTCCAACGGCAATAAACTGCAAATATTTATGTAAAAAACTGTTCACTTTATATACAGTGTAAGGGTGACATCGTGATTGTAGATATAAAACAGCACAAATCACAATTCAAACATTCAAACATCACCATTACACAATGTCAGAAGAACTTTGCTGACTGTGTAATGGAAACCACTCACTCACTTGTACGCTGTATAAAATTTATCAACTTACAAGAAGTTACAACCTTTATTTACTGATGGGTTGATTTTTTGGCGCCCACTGCTGATTTGTTGGGACAATTTTTCTTTGCCGCTGGATGATGCCAGGACAAAGAATTTACCATGGATATGAGGAAGTTGCTGAAACATCAAAAAATCACTGAATGAACGTTGTAGCATGTTAATTACTGCTTTACTTGAGATATGCAGTGCACTAATCTTGTCGACTTGGGCACACAGTCAGAGCCTACACATCACTGACTGTTGTACAGTTCACTTGTTGCCAGCTAATGGAGATGTTTTTATGCACAGCTGCTATACCTCAACACGGCCGTCATAATGCTTAATTAATTGTGCAAAATATCAATATTCTTGCAGGACTGAACTTAACCATAAGTTTATTTGCAGTTGCTTACTGACTTGTGTTGTCTGTTGTGTCTCAGTGCCGGAGCAACCTCGCAACCTGCGTGGTGAGGCTGTGTCGTCAACATCTATACGTCTTGAGTGGAGTGCACCACAGACGGTGGGTTCAGACCCAGTCACCAGCTATGAGCTGTATTACAACGACTCTACACGCCGGCAGAACGTTCACCTCACTATCTCACCACCAGTCGACTCTTACCTGCTGGAAGACCTGTCACCGTACAGTGAATATCACATCCGTTTGTCCGCAACAACATTGCATGGTGAAGGACCTCTGACGGCAGCGCTCAGCATCCGTACCAAGGAAGCCGGTGAGTGTGAGAGATAAAGTGTGATTAATGATTAATCTGACTAATGGCACAGTATTTTGTTACACGGTTGTAGTTGTAGCTGTTGTGGTTGTAGTTGTTGTTGTAGTAATAGTTGATGTCATTTTGCAGCACCGGGTGCAGCTCCTGTCTCAGTGAGTGGTGAAACAGTCGACTCGCGCGGTATCCGAGTGACGTGGTCTCCACCACCAGCCGACCAGTGGCACGGAGTCCTTACCGGCTATCGTGTCCTCTACGCGCCAGCAGACAGTGACAGTGACAGCGATGGTAGCGTGGCCAGCGTGCCGGCAGACGACTCGTCATACACAGTGCGAGGTCTGCGGCCGTGGACGCTCTACAATATCTGGGTGCTGGCTTACACTGCCACCGGGGACGGTCCACGGTCGGATGTCATCGTCGTACAGACTGCCGAGGATGGTCAGTTCATTTACACGTAGTAATAATAATAGTCGAGATTATAATAATAATACTCTGTACAGTACAGTTTATAGTTTTTGAAAAGTTCACTTGTAGATGTCCGGCTTAACCTCAAATAACGCCAGTTATTCTGGAAATTCTGCACTTCAGATTCACCCGGCCTTTTTCCGGCATTGTATTTGCTGAAGAAAGAGCTGGTAATTTGTGCATGAGTGAAACAATCTGATGTGATGTGATGTGATGTGATGTGTCAGTTCCTGGGGAGCCTCGTCGTGTTCGCCTGGAAGCAGTCAACTCGACGGCAGTGCATGTCCAGTGGCGTCCTCCGCTGGAGCGTGAACAGAACGGAGTGATCCGCGGCTACCAGGTGCTCTATTTGCGCATTGATGACAGAGAGCAGAGCGTCGGACGCACGCGGGTCTACGACGTCATGGATGGTCAGTGCATTATTATCTTTTTTGGTGGGCTTGGTGGTGTAATGTTAGGTATCAGACTTACGATCAAATGGTTGTGGGTTCAATTCCCGGTCTGTGAAGTCCACTTACATATCAACTCCAGTCAGTGTTAAACGCAGCGGCGTGACTTATCACTGGCAAGCAGAAGTTCGACCACATCGCTAGCACCGTGCGAGATGATTTTCATTGGCTTCCTGTGCGACAACGCATCCAGTTCAAGCTGTGTACATTGGTCAGCAAGTGCCTTCACCGCACTGCGCCGTCGTACCTTACAGCTAAAAAAAAGGTCGTCAATTTGTATAGCACATCGTCGCAAACACGCCTCTAATGCGTCCCGGTGTCGGCAGCATCTGGTCGCTCGTGCCTACGGTGGTGCTTGCACGGTGATCTCTGGGTTCTGCGCTCTTGACTGACATGGTATGGACCACGAGGCTTCTCCATGTTAGGACCCGCAGCTTGGAACTTGTTGCTGATGTATGTCCGCGACCTGTCGGAAAAACACACAAAATTACCCTTCTGTACTACTTGGATGGGTGACTGTCTGCGGACAGGTAAACCATTTTGGTATATAACCAATACCACGGTCAACTCAGCCTTCTATCCCTTTGGGGTAGGTTAATCGAGTACCGGCCCAGAACCTTTTACTTTTTTGAATGTGTGATAATGCTGGTGTTGCTAATACATGAATACTAGAATCGTTCAGAGATTTCAAACCATTAATGTTGGCACCTGGCGAATACAAAAGACTTGACACTATTGATGACTCCTAATCCTGTATAAAGATCTTAAATTTACAATAGAATCCATTGCACCAGCTTCTCCTTAGGCCATGTTTAACTCATCCACAGAACTCCATCAAGATTCATTTATAATTCTTCGAGTAATCCAGCGAACAAAACTCGACGAACCAAACTATTTAACCTTTTTCTTTTCTTTGCTTCAGAAAAGGTAGTAAATAAGCTGTTGGTAAATAATGTTGTAATGGGTCAGATCTCTTTCTGTGTCTGCTTACTAATGCTGTCACTGTTACACGTGTACAGGCGATGTGCTGGAGGCAGTGGTCGGTGGTTTAGAGCCCGAGGCTCAGTATCAGATACAGGTGGCTGCCTACACACGCAGGGGCGACGGCGAAAGAAGCCGGCCTAAGAAAATACGCACCAAGGGTGCAGGTACTGACAACTGATGCATAATAAAAGATACTTCTGATAAGTAAGTAAGTAAGTAATAACATACGGTATTTAAAGTGGACAATGTGAGCCTGTGGCCGAATCTGAGGCACTCGGCTGAGCCGCTGTAGGCCTGCTGGAAGCAGTGAGTTTTGAGAAGGCGACGGAAAGTGTGTACAAAGATGGAACTGCGATTGCTAGAAAGGAGTGAGTTCCAGACTTTGGCAACTGCAATGCTAAAACCACGGGAGGGGAAGGTTTTGAAAACAAGATACTTCTGACTACTCTTCATTGCTTTTGGTTTAAAAAAACAACAGTGATAGTGCTAATGGTGGAAGCTTCTCTCTGCGACTTTCTAAATGATAGAAATGTGCAATTGTACAAAAGTGCAAATATTCAAACATTCATGTGAATGTGATTATTTGAATCTGAGCCGCTGTTCAGCTTACTACAAATACTGATCCAATATTCAATGCGGCTATGGTAATAATACGTTCTAAATATGCTTGGTCGATACCAACAAGTTTGAGTTCCGATTGGCATGTGAACAAGTTGTAGTTTGTGGCATTGACGCTTTGAACTGCTGTGTTGTGCATAGTGTTGGGAGCTCCACGCAATTTACAGCTGACTCTAACACAGGACGATCCTCCAATGTTCCAGGCGACGTGGCAGTCACCTCGCAGCCCCGTCTCGCCTGTACTTGGCTACCGCATCCAGTACGGCATCCATGGCTCCGATGACTGGGAAACAAAAGAGCTTGATGCCGACAGATATCGCTTCACCACCGCCTTTCTTGGTATTTGCTTGCATTAGTGTTTTTTCAGATTTTTTTACAAGTGAAGGTAAATTATATACAATATTTATCCTTTTATCCTTCAGTGCTTATTTCATTAAGGGCATGGCGCAATGTACAGTAAATCTGACTGCTTGAACAATAACTGTTTTAAGCGTAGTAATAAGAGATAACGCTGCAGAATGATGTGTCATTTTCCATTTTTATATTTCTTTATCGTGTTTCTGTATAAAACATGTAAATAATGGTTGTGCTTTCTTAATTCTGTAACTTGTTTTGTTTGATAATGTATAATAATAAGTGTCTAAACAGCCTAGTTTGTGTTGTGACTAGAGCTGTTGAAGCGTTAATATTTTTAACGCATTAATTAGCGCCTTATTAACGCACCCAGGCTCGTCGAGAGGGAGAGTAGGGGGCGGGTAAGTTACCCCGGGCCCTGCAACGTTTGGGGACATCACCTGTAGAATATTGAAAGTTAGAAAGCAAATAAAAACACATTTTTCAACAATAACTGACGTCATGGCTAGCGTAGAAATTTATTAGCCTGTCATCTAAATAATATTTACTTACAGTAGTGGTGGAACGGCAACTACAGTTTAGTTACTTGAATTCATTTGATTGTCAAATGACTGCAGTTTAACGGAATATTGGAACTTTTGCTTCACAGAATTTAGTAAATCAAATACATTCACTCGTGTGCGTTAATTTTTTTAACACGTGTTAATTTGTTAATGCATTAATGCGTTCATTTGACAGCTCTAGTTGCAACACTTATCATGTGGTATGCTTTCACTTTTTCTGCATTTTGTGTAGATCGAGGTGTGGAGTACGAATGTCGAGTTTCGGCCAAGAATTCGATTGATTTTGGCACGCCAGCTGTGGCCACTATTGGCACTCCTGAAGGAGGTAAATTTATGACAGTTTTTGTCAAATTACAACTTGTGATTGGTTTGAATTTTAGGCCATGTTTGCTCTTTATATGAAATTTACATTTTCCTGTTTGTTGAGCTGCATTATATAAGTAAGTAGAGATGATGTCTTCATAAACTTGTGTCGTTGCTGATATTCTGCATCAATATTTTTTTTCATTTTTCATTTGTATTTAGTCTCTGCATACAGTACTTTCAAGAGTTTTGCACAAAACATGGACAGTCACAACATAGCTTTCCTTAATTTTTCTTTTCTTTAAATTCATCGTGTTTGTTACCAGTGTTAGTTGTTATTTTTTAGCCTGGTTAATTTACACAACAGTTTAATTGATGTAATCAGTTACTGTTATTAACACTGTTACAGCACAAAATAGCATTTTATGTGCTAAACTACCATCTCGCTCACTCTTACTAGTATTTGCTTATTGATTTGTGGGTTCCTATTTTGCAGTTTATTTGTGGTCAAGTCAAACAATAAAATTGTCAAACTGCAAATCTTATTTGCTGATTTATAGGCATTTCAGTCATTGCTGTTGCTTAGTTGCTTTTGTTGTAACAATTTCAGTTTTTCACTCACCAGATGTCAGTAATGGTTGAGATGTTTTTGCTGCACAGTTCCGGCTGGGGCACCTCTGAATGTCAGTTCAACTAACATAACATCATCCAGCGTTCGTCTGCATTGGGATCCACCAGCCCAGCGTCACCGCAATGGATTCATTGTTCTCTATGAGGTAATGGCGTCTATAGCAGTACGACCCAAGGATTAATATAGTAAGAGTATGAAAATTTACCTAGAGCAAATTCAGTTTTATCAGTGCTGATCTGAATTTGATCATAAGCACAGAACGTCCACATTGTTAAGATTGATTAGAAATACTGCACGAGATCAGCTGAACTGTAACACACTACTGTCATTTCATTATACCTCAAGAAAGAAAAGACTTCTGGCAATTATTGTGGCCAGTTTTGGTCTGTGCCATTACTTCAGTGTGGGCCTTTTTATGTATGTCTAGGGGCCATTTTCATTCGGATTGTTTTGGCAGTTGGCTGTTTTTGTCATTTTCCAGGTGATGTATCGACTGAGGGATAACTACATCGATGACTGGACAACTAACTCATCCGAGCCGTGGATCATCATTGAGGGATTAGAGCCGGACCATGATTATCAGTTTCAGATCCGTGCATACACGACACAAGGCAGTGGTCCTTGGAGCGATACACATCTTGTACAGACTTTGTCACATAGTAAGTGGCTGATGCAGTACTCGTAAAATGTTTGTTCACCATACAATGATAGCAAACCAATAGAACTAAATGATATTTAGAATAACATACATAGGAGCGCTAGATAGCTTAGATCATCAATGACTCGAACAGCTTTGCATTTTGTGCGCATTTTTGCAGTTCTGACGAGTTCCACGTCTTTTCTGTCAGCACACTTAGCTTTCAGAATTGTTTGATTTAGTTTAAAGTGGTAAAATGTTGATTTTATGTCTCTACCACCATTCTTCCTGCAGCGGTATCTTTTATGTGGTGCGTTAATTGATGTTCACTAAACTTTCGTCAGTGGTGCATCTTTAGATAAGAAACATACTGTTCTTAATTTGTTTGAATTTGCTGCTTCATTTTGTGTAGACATGATAGTTGCACGAAGCAACGTTTATATGAAACATCAAGTTTTCCGCAGCAGACTGAAAACCAAACCTTTTGACCGGTCTTACAGACATGACTAAGAACGTCTCATTGCACTGACTACTATTACGTGACTTCACTGTTTAAGCTTATGTGTCCTTGTAGTCTTAGGACTTAACGCCACACTAAAGTTTATTCGTCCTTCATCATCATCATCATCATCAGATTACTAGTCAGAGTAAAATGTTGAATTTAATCAATTACGATGCTAAGTAGGGTTTGAAACGGCAGCTTTCATTGATTGGTTTTTTTCTCCGCATTAAAGCTGTTGATTGTTCATGAGTAATGAAAAGAAATTGTCAGAATTTGCTGCTTTATTTGCTGCAGACGTGATATTGGCGCCGAGCAATGTTCGTATCAAGCGTCTATCACCGTCTGAGATGGAAATATCTTGGGACGCTCCGGCAGCTATCAGTTCAGCACAGATTCTTGGATACGCGGTGCACTACACTGCACATGTGACGCCGGTGGACATCGACCGCTGGCAGAGTGTTAACACCGGGCCGGTGACGTCAGTGACGATTGATCAGCTTGAACCGCAGACTGTCTATGCAGCAGCCGTGCGCGCCAGATCAGCCGACAATCGCCTCGGTGCATTCTCTGACATTGCTGTCGACAACCATGTCGGTATGTTGCAAAAGACTTTCTGATTTAAAGTCCAGCTGTATGTTTTGTGCACTGATGTAGTCAAGTGTTCTTAGTGCACGTCTGAATTTTTGAGTCCACTAGATTAGAGTTTGAGTTTCTGAGTCCTGAAAGTAAGGACTTAGTTTGCGTCAAGTAAGTGCAGGACTTCAAGTCTTCTGGACTAGCCCCTGGGCGAGGAATTTGTAGAAGTTGACCTAGCGGAGCGGAGTAGAGCAGCCCATCCGTTCCCTGAACTCAGCCTTTTTTCCGCCAAGTGCTGCTGCAGAACTACGTCTATTCAGTCAGTGGGAATTCTTATCCAGGGCGCTTTCCAAGCTTTTAGGAACAGATAAGGTCTACACTAAAATAACTGTGAAATGAAAACGATGTCTGCCAGCTTCAGAATGTATTATTAGCTAGATATTATGTAATCATCGAGCAAGTGATTATCAAAACAAGATGGCAACTCGTACATCGTTCGTACGCCTTCTACTAGAATACAGCCGGAAAAGGTTCTGGTTCAGGTGCTGGGCAGTGACCCAGTGTAGAGGTACCGGAAACCAATGAAAAGTGTGCTTGGGGTCATGTGACTATGGCCTTGCCTATAGGCCTAAGCTAAGGGATGGTTTTCATCTTTCTCAAAATCCACCACACGAGTACTACAGCACTGTCTTTGTGATGTTTAATATGTTGAAAATACGTCAGTTGAAATTAGTGGTGTTTTTATAATGCAACGCTGAGCATTTGTCTTTGTGAACTCTGTCAACAATTAAACATACTAATAGCTTGTTTTCCTTGAAGTTTTTTAAATCACGCTAAACATATTGGCAGACTGTGATGTGGTTGCTCTTAAATAAGCTCTATGCAGCATATAATTTCAGACCTTTTTGCAGTCGAAAAAATAAATCAGATTTTCAACAGATTTGGTAGAAAGTCCAAATTTTGTCATTATTTTATTCATACTGAAAAACTTTCAACATTTTGGCTGAAAGCAGTCATCATTCTGTTTATGTGGAGTTTCAAAGACCCCTAGGGCTAAAAACATCTGATTAAAAGCAAACGCTGGAATGGCTAGAGGTTTATCTATGTATGGGAGTTAATAAAACTCTGTTGGAAAGAACTCGGTTGAAGCTGTGTTTATTATTATTATTGCTGTTAATATGTTGGGCTTGCAGACAGTCCCGATGCAAAGGTTCCGAACTTTCATGACGTACAGCAGCAGACACGTTCTGTCGTGCTAGAGTGGCTTCCACCTCAGAGACCAGACGTCACACGTTACAGGGTTAGACATTTGACACTTACTGATACGTTTGATTCAGTTGATTGATTGTATGTCATCTATCTTTGTAATTTTCGTATTTTGTCATGCCATTTTTTCTTTGATCTTTCTCTACTTTGTTGTCCGTATTTTTCCAGTCAAAATTTAGGATGTAATTTAATAATATTATAAATATTAAGTACTAAATCTGCTGTATAATGTTAGTACAAAATCTGCTGTTAGCATTAGTTATTTGTGCTTGCAGTCACGGAAGCATTAAGCTGTTGTTCAGCTACTTGAATTAAATATAAATTAAGTGTGAGTTAGTAATTGTAAGATGTTGATCGATGTTGTGTTGAACTAGATGGTGTTCTGACAAAACTTGGACCAGCAAAACCGGGAATGACAAAACCTGGACACAGTGATATAAGCTTAGGTTTAAGTAATAAAGTTAAGGATAGTTTTAGGGATAAGGTTAAGGATTATTTCGGGTTAGGGCTAGGGATTGGTATAGGGTTAGGGTTAGAGATTAAAGTTAGGAATAGGGTCAGGAATAGGGGTAGGGTTAGGTAAGGGTTAGAGTTAGGGTTAGGGTTCGTGTAGTGGGCTAGTTTTGACAGTCCAGGTTTTGACGGTCAGGGTTTGAAGTGGGATGGTATGGACCGGTATGGCACACCAGTACTTCGTTGGCTGCTTGGAAAGCATACTGACACTTCTTTTCTCTGAAAAGACATACCAGTATGCTTGCAGGCTGTTTTCTGAGATTTAGGCAACTGGTCGCTGATGTTTGTGGCCAAAATAGTGCTAGCTTGAGGGGAGGAAAAAGAGGAAGACAAAGCTACCATACCGGCACTTATTTTTTCTCATTTCGAGCTCTGTTGACAGTCCATATTTTGTCGGTCCAGGTTTTGACAGGGAACCAGACTAGGCAGATTTCATCAATTTGTGACGCATGTGTGTTGATATGTCAGATTCAGTACAGTGGCGGGAAGCATTACCGAGATGCCGCGGGCGTGGTGTTGAAACTGACCGATGCAAAGGGCGAAGTGATTATCTCAAAGACTGATCAGACAGCAGTCATTGATGGACTTGTTCCTATGACGCCGTACACATTCAACATCAGAGCGCGCTTTGCTGACGGTACATGGGGACCTCGGTCTACTGTCCAGGCTGAAACATTACCAGATGGTATGCCCTCTTTTGTACTTTGTATACTTTGTAAAAAGAAAAATAGTGCATTGTTGTAAAGGTTAGATAACTTATAAAATTAACCTAACGGTAATGCGTATTTTTTTCAACATCATTCAAGACAGTTTGACATTAGATACTTGCTGCTTTGTTATTTGTTTTGCCAGTTGGCAGTATCTTTATTGGTTTGTGCCACATTACATAATGTTTAATTTTTTTTTCTCAGAGAATCTGATACTATTTATTTATATATTTTATTTAGACTTTTTGTTGCACATACTAAATAGCTGAAGAGCATAATTTGCCATCTGACACAGATAAACTCTTTTCACCTTAACCCCAGCCAGTTGAGCCAGTACTCAACTTGTCTACTCCCAAGGGATGAAGGCTGAGTTGACTAGGTGTTGGTTATATATATACCAGTTGAACATTTCTTATTCTGTCACTGTCGAGCTATGCCCAGTGTTCAGTGTGAACTTTTGTCAGTGTAAGTTGCTTTATTTATTGTGATGTGACAGCACCGCCGGCCATGCAGCAGCCACTGTTTAATCGTCTGAACGGCGACTCGACGGTGACGATGCGGATATTCCCGGCATCAGAAAAACACGGGCCAATCACCAGTTACTACATCGTCATGGTCACTGATACATTGGCTGACCAGAAACAAGCAGACGACTTCACGTTGGCCGAGGTTCGTTGGAACTCCTGCAGTTTTTGTACAGTTTACGAGCTACGTGGCAGTAAATTTAGATCTTAACTAATTTTGTTGGAAAACTAGTTGTGCTCTCGGTGTTTGTGACATGGGTTAAGCATAGGGCAGTAATGTTGTCGATATTTAAGAACTAGTTAAGTGCTGTTCGTAGCTTTTTCATCCAAGATTTTTAGTACAGTGATTTGACAATTATAGATATTGATTCGTATACTAGTTTTTTTTCTTTTGCTTCATTAGTTTGCATCTCTTTATCTTTCTGTCATTTGTAGTAGTAGCCACAAGTAGCCCCAAAGCTGAAACAAAATCCGATTGAGTATACATGCATGTTTTGATGTGCAGATTTGTGCATATTATTGTATTTAGTGCATTATTGATGCACAGTATTAAAATGTTGAAGTGTTCACGTGCAGACTTCTTAATGTATTTCTCATACAATGCACAGAGTCTGCCGTGTTAACTGTAGCTCGAGGCAGATAGTGGGGCAGACCAGTCAGCGTGGATAGCAGCCCAGTACAGCACCTCACCTCTACCACGGGAAATCAATCTCGGCGACGGCTCGTACATGGGGAATGGGAAATATTACAATCGGCCACTGAGGAAGCATCAGTTGTATCGAATGTTTGTGCGCAGTTATGTGTCAGACGATGTAAGTTACATGAGAGTTTGTATTATTGAACAGTGTTTAATGAACTTTAGTTTAATTAAGTTAACATTACTTTGGTGGTGATGATCATCGATAATGTTTGTCACAGCAAGAAAGTTTTCAAAATATTGTGGCTATTAGTTAGAAAAGCTTGCCATGTGAAAACTTGGGCAATATTAAACTGTGTTAACGTCGTTGATGTTTTGAGTTTTTCTTTTCAGTATTAAAATTTATTTGATTGTTGTTTCCTTCGGTTTATCCGTATTGTGCTCATCTTGATTTTTGCAGAAGTTCACATCGAGCCCGTACTCAGAGCCATTTTCGTCGTCATCAGCTGCATCGGTGGACATTGTATCGAGGGCTCCAGGTGGAGATGGAATGGAGCTCGTGTGGATAGTGGCTCCAGTCTGTGTAGCGGTCATTCTCATCTTACTCATCGTCCTTGTCATTGTCTACGTCAGGTGATTATGGACATTGATCTTTTCAACACTTGCATGTCTTGAAGTTTGCACTTTTGTTGCTTTCTATATGTACATTTTTATTCACCTAATTTGTGGCATGCTGGAATGGCGGGTGCAATATTTCTAACTTGTAGCCAGTCACAGAATTTTGTTCTTGCCTGTAATCCAGTATTCTTTTTGATCAGTTCGTTTGTCACTGTGTCTTTCTAGCTGCTGGTAATAGTAACAATAAACCGGCAATGATTTTAGGCATGTACATAGTAAGTAGAGATCTGCATGGTTCAGTCACTAATACAGTCCGGGTTTTTATAAAGTAGCTGGAAACCAGAGTACCGGTACTAGGTAGTTATTTGTTATTGCTGGACTTTGTAGGAAGAGATCGGGCAAGAAGGAAAGGCCGATGAGCCCAACAAAGGTTCTACTGCCTCCAGGAGAACTGTTGTCATATGCTCACGACCCGGTCGAGTTGCGTCGACTTAACTTCCAGACTCCAGGTGAGAGGAGAGTCTCTTAGCGTACCATGCACTCTTTTGCCTCTTGATGAATAATTAATTTGGAGTAGTTTTCTGCAAATGCATGAAATCTTAAAAACTAGTTGATATCTTGTTTAGTCTCAGTCGAGCAGCTGCGTCTTGGATGCAATGATCATTTACTTTTGGTTCTGTGACTCAGATTCCATTTCGTTGCTGGCATCAAGAAGGTTATTTAACAGTCAGAAATTGTAAGCAATAGGCTTTCCATTCTGCTCGTCATCATTCAAGTTTACTAAGGATACGGACTAGTGGAAGAATGTTCAAAATTGGTGAATAATTCATGATGTAATGAACGTACGAATAATAATTTTTTATGGAACACTGGGTATATTTATTTGACTGCTGCCTGTGTCGCTTGTCAGGGATGGCAAATCATCCTCCAATCCCAATAGCCCAGTTGCCAGAGTACGTTGCTGCACTGCGTGCAAACGACGGTGAAGGTTTCTCGCGTGAATATGAGTCGATTGAGCCTGGCCAACCTTTCACTTGGGATGCGTCGACGGCCGATGCGAACAAGGCCAAGAACCGATACGCGAACGTCGTTGCCTACGACCATTCGCGAGTTGTGCTTGAACCTCTGGATGGAGTGGAAGGCAGCGATTACATCAATGCTAACTACATGGACGGATATTGTAGACTCAAAGCTTACATTGCTACTCAGGTGGGTTTCACATCGTTTTTGTTGTTATGAAATTATTATTACTCATATTAGCTGTTATGATCTGATCACTTAAGACTGTTTTATGATCAGCCTTCAATTCTCTGATGCTGCTAGTTAGGTGACAGAGACATCATTGTGCTATCATTCTGTTGTCACAACAACAACAACAGGCATAGCATCCAGTGGCTTTTATCCTCCCAAATCTAGAATTAAAATCGAGTGCAACTCCCCCAGTTTTGGGCTGAGGTCCCCCAATTTCTGACTCAAGTTTTCCCCTCCATTTTGAGCTTTTTTCTCCTCTAGGGAGAAAGTTTTGTTAAGGGTGTAGTTTGCCCAGTGAAAATAGGGGGGAAGTAAAAATGGGGGTGGGAGTTTTTTTGTTAAAGGGTGCAGATTGAAAAATAGGGGGAAGTTTTGATCTACAGCCTTATCAAAACTTCCTCCTTATTTTTCACTGGGTGCAAGCTGCGCCCACCAGATATAGGGATAGAAGCCACTGATAGCATCTGGCTTGTGAAATTTTTGTTTCACAGTAATTCGTGAAAATGGACTTGCTAAACAACAAACAAAATGTGTGAACCTTAAAGTACGAGCTGGGTCAATCAAGCTACAACTACATACAGGGTGCACCAAAAAATGGCACCATTTTTTGTACATCTTATAATTTCATCAAATATTAACCAATTTTTAAAATTTTTTACTCTCAGAATCAAGAGACATTTTGCAATAAAACTATCACTATAGATCCCACCATCTCTCAAGTGTGTCGCTACACTACCTTGTGAAATATCAGACGATGCGCTCAAGCCACTTACCCTTGCTTGATCAGCGTTGATCGAGCCTTTCACGTGGCCCCCAAACAGCTCGGACTTAAATCCAGTCAGTTATGCAGTTTGGGATGTTCTTCAACAGATAGCCTATCAATTTTGACAATTTACGACAGTCAACCAGCTGAAGCAAGCGATTGTCACTGAGTGGGGCAAACTGCCGAAGCGTTTGGTTAATCACGCCGTTGGTCAGTGGCATCGCAGTCTTGGATGCATCGTCCAGCAGCAAGGCAGACACATTAAACATTTGACATAAAAACTGTGAGATATGACCTTTTTGACAGTAACTGAGACAAAAGCACGTTGTTTCTGTTGTTAGTGTCTCAAAATGTGTTGTAGCAGAAGTTGTCTTGTTTTTAATTGTTATTCTTAATACACTGACATTTCACAAGGTAGTGTAGTGACACATCTGAGGTGTGGTGGGATCTATAGTGATAGTTTTATTACAAATTGTCTCCTGATTCTGACGGTGAAAAAATTTTTGAAAATCGGTTAATATTTGGTGAAACTATAAAGTGTGCAAAAAATGCTGCCATTTTTTGGCCCACCCTGTAGTATAGTTCTTACATGCTGTCTGCATGCTGTTTTTGCATTGCATAAGTATTGGGGTGTTTACACGATGAAGCAAACTTAGAGCACACGTCATGCACGTGCATATTCAATACATTTGCTTCGTGTTTGCTTCATCTTGTAAACACCCTATAAGTACACGAGTAAATTTACTGACTGCACAATTCCAGAGAGAGGCGAGTCGAATCTGACATCTCTTGCTATGTAGCAACGTTACAGAAGTAGTTAACAAATCATGTCTAGTGTCATAACTCGGATGCAGTGTAATAGTAGAAAGTTTGTGTGTTATATTCCATCATCAGCAATTCTGTGCTAAGGCAAAGACACAAATACTGTATTTGGTGTCGCGTCATATATGTGCATTGTGACCAGGGTCCACTCATAGAAACGTTCAATGACTTTTGGCGGATGATCTGGGAACAACAAGTCACGACAATTGTCATGATGACTAAACTTGAAGAGAGGAATCGGGTAACTTGTTTTTACTACTTTTAACTTTTGCCAATGTTTGCTGATCACTAAGCGGATGATGAATTTATGCTGATAAATTATTTTTCGACAACCAAACACATTCTCAGAGTTGTCATTTAGAAATAGTACTGTAAATAGCCAAACAGTTTTCACATCTGATGAAGTGTATGTTACCACTAATGGGGTGTTTACACGATGAAGCAAACATCAAGCAAACGTCAAGCAAATTTGGAGCACACATCGTGCACATGTATATTGAATACGTTTGCTTCATCTTAGCTTCATGTTTGCTTCATTGTGTAAATGGTGTATAATGTGGTCCATGTTATTCTCTTGGTATGTTACGTCTAACGAGTAAATAAGTTAGTAAGTTTGTGCATATTCTCGACAGTAATGGATAGACGTGAATGTTTAGTGAATGTTGTCTATGTGCAGGTGAAGTGTGACCAGTACTGGCCAAATCGAGGCACCGAGATTTACGGCTTAGTACAAGTGACGATAACCGATGTGCTCGAACTGGCAACTTTCACTCTCCGAACATTTCACATATCGCTGGTAAATAATTTAGGATCAGTGATCATGATACTTTGATGCTGCTGAATCATTCGACTGATTGCTCGACTGTCATAGTTTGAGAATTTTGTTTTTGTTTCAAACTGTGCTGATTTATCTGAGGCTTTTAGCACAAGCAGGCATACATTTCATAACTCAAGACTATCCAAGAGAAAAATGCTGCAGGAAAGTAACTTATTATTAATGTCCACTCATTAAGAATTATGGAGCCCTTTGTCAGCAACTAAATTTTCTCCTACAAATAGCACGTTAATCTAAATTTTGTCAAACGTGTTATCATGTTATAACTCGTGCACCAGGTTGATGGCGTGGCGTAGTTGGTAAAGCGTTTCGGCTGAAACGAAGTTACTCTGCGCCGGGCCCGGTTAGTACTGCGATGGGAGGCTGCCTGCTTGCAGGTAAACCATCTCAGTGCGAAGCCTGCCAGCTAGGTCGATTCAGCCTTCTACCCTCCGTGGGACGGTAAAATGAGCAGTAACTCATTTATATGGGTTACGGAAGCTGACTGGGGCTGCCTAGCCAGCCGCTGCGTTAGCCTGTGTCTGCAGGCTGCACGTGGTGGTGGTGGCCGTGCAGCTGGCGGCTCCGGTTAGTGACAAAAAGCGCATTAGAGGCGTTGTACGCGAGATGCGCTATACAAATTGACATCTTTACCTTTTATGCAACATTTCACATATCACCTTCTACCACAGACCTCTTTAAAATAAGACTGACTGCGGCCATGCTCAGGTCCGCGAACTTGGGTCCATCGGTATTTTTAGTTTTTTACTGTAACTTTGTCAAACATGGTCCGTTTGCTGCAAAATGTTGTGCACATACTGCCACAGCAACAGAAAAAATGGTAACTGTAAGATTTCTACTTTTTCGTGTGTGCATATATTGTGGTTAAACTGTACGTCGGTACATATGGTTTAGCCACAATATATGCACACACAAGAAAGTAGAAATCATGCAGTAACCAAATTTGTAGCATTTGTTCACATTGTCTGTGACACTGGGTACAAAATTTTGCGGTCGTCAGAAGAGGTCCATGCCTTTTATACAAGTGGACTGGAGCTGTTGCATAATGAATATCTTATATTTGTGTGGACTTTGTTGTTTTTGGTGATCATTAAGGCATGTTCCTGTGTACAGAGCGAACAAAATGAACTGAACTGAACTAACTGTCAGTTCGTTTGCATTGTCCAATCCGTGCTAGTTCCTGGAACCATTTGCTCAGGCTCAACGGCTGGCACAGCGGTTTAAACTGCTAAGCCAGTTGTTAAGCTAGCGGTGGTCCGGACCGCTAAGCCTTAGCGGCTGGCTTCGCGGTCCCCACCACTAAGACGTCTGTTGCTGGTAGTAATTTTTGAGACCCAAAAGCAACAGCCTTTATGTGCTTTGTAATGACATAAAATAAAATACTGTTTTTCCATGGAGTTACATTAGTAACTTCTATAGTACGCTGCAGAACTGACGACTGACGTGGACACTTGCACTTGCGCTGGCGACTCTGCTTGCAGAGCTATGTGAGAACACATTGCTTGATTTTTTGTTTTTTTTTGTTTAACCGCTAAAACTACTAGCTTATCGTCGGCGGCGGCATGGAAACTTAGCAGTCCGGGACTGCTAACTTAACGTTCTGTTGCACTCCAATGCCCTAATGGTGGCGGCGGTGAACGGCAACAGTTCCGGGGATTACCATGCAACACAGCTGAACTAGCATTTTAGTTCAGTTCAGTTCAGTTGCTTTGAACACACTTTCAGTGAATACACAGTGTGAATATAATTATATGATGTGTTGGAAGGGTAACTACATGGACAAGCGTGAAGTGCGTCAGTTTCAGTTCACGGCGTGGCCTGATCACGGAGTCCCCGAACATCCGCTGCCATTGTTGCAGTTCATTCGTCGAGTCGAATCGATGACGCCTGCAGACAACGTCCCCACCGTCGTACACTGCAGGTGAATGCTTCACATCAAACAGGTTTATCACTTCTAGCCATCAACAGTCCACATTCACCTGCTGTGCTGAAGTCACAGTTTGCTGAAATGTCAATTTACAGCCCAAAAATTTGGCCAGAATCAGAATGGCCAGCATTGGCAGTGCTGTGGCTGAAATTCATTACGTCCCTATTAATAAATAAGTACATGGTTAAGTGAGTAAGTAAGTCGTTTTTATTGGATATTGTGTTAAATGCACACTGAACATAAAAATCTTATTTTTTCCATATTTTATCGATTTGACGGTAATCCAGCTTTTGGCCGTATTGTTATTAAGGACATTTATATATCGCACTTTCGCTATGCCCCAAATGTGCTATTATGTAACACATAATAAAGATGTTTCATTTTTTCATAGAAGCAGTATGCAATCATAAACTCAAACAAGTAAGTAGATAACAATGAATTGATTCATTTGCAAACAAATGTTTGTTCTATATGAGTCAACAACAGTTGTTTTGCTGTGATGTTGCAGCGCTGGTGTTGGGCGGACAGGAACTTACATCGTGGTAGACGCCATGCTTGATCGGATTCAACACGAGCAGACGCTGGACGTCTACGGCCACGTGACGTGTCTACGGGCCCAGCGTAACTACATGGTCCAGACCGAGGACCAATACGTCTTCATCTATGAGTCACTGTTGGATGCCGTGGAGTCTGGTAATACGGAGGTTCCAGCTGACAGTCTCTACCTCCACGTCCAACATCTGACTACGCTTTATGTCGCTGACGATCCTCGCCAACCTGCAGTCACTGGCATGGAACTCGAGTTCAAGGTCGGTATCTGTTGTATGACTGTCTGGAGGATGAGCGGGAAGAACTGCCATTTTATAATACTTTTACCTTGGTTTCAGTTTGGACTGTGATTGGCTGGCTCACGATCGAGCTCTGAGCCAATGCAGTGGCGCTTTGGCGTGACGTCACAAGGCGTGACGTCACAACACCTTACTTCTTTCTTTTTCTCTCCTCGCAGTTCGCGCCTTTCTGTGGCCGCTTTTTATCATGACAAGATGACACGATGACATGACAAAATGACGTCATGTAGACATCATCACCAGAGCATACTGGAGCTCCCGTAATGCTGCGGAGGAAACTGGGTTGAGTTGATGCCCAAAAGGCCGAAAATGGAGGCCTCATGCCGATACTATGGTGAAGATCAGGCGGACAGGGCGCTTATTATCTTTACATATGCACACTCATAATGGACAGTTCTTACAATTTTAGGTTTAAGATCATTATTTTATTGCTTGTGTTTTTCTTATCGTTTTTTTTCTGTAAAGGTTAATTTTTTGTTTTTGTTATATTGTTTTTATGTGTGAATTGCGTGAAAAGGCCGTCTCGGAAATGACCTATTATGTGTTGAGTGGGACATTAAACTTCTACTCACTCACTCACTCAGTAGCCTCTCTGTGTTGACCTAAGGTAGAAAATTATAGAACATTAAGCAGCAGTACTATTAGGACAGTTTTCTGAATGTCATGCAGTCACAGACTGAATATTTGTTGTAGTGTGTTTATATCTGATGTCTTATACTTTTTGTAGTAAAGATCGCAAGGGTTAAAGTGAAAGTTAAAAGTACGTGGGATGGCTATTCGTTCAAACAATCAGTGCAGTCCAGTTTGAATGATGGAAAAGACTTAATCTGTTGAATCACCGCAGAGATTTCTGACATAACACAAAATGTCATTCTGGATTTTCAAAGATTAGCTGATATGTCTTTTAAGATCTCTGAGTATGTATTGGAGAAGACTTGAGTGATACGCTGTTATTGATCTTAATCAATGTCGTTGAAGCAAATGACTTTGCTTAACATAACGATAGATGATAGAAATTCCTCAACGCAAGTCATTGTCTCACATCGATAGATGCGCAGCTTGATGCATGCAACTATAGCAACAGCAGCAGCAGCAGCTTTTCACTTTAATTAATAAACCAGCTTTTTGTGAAAGCAACTGATCGTTGATAATATTTGTTTATTATTTATGTGCAGAAATTGGCCAGTGTCAAAGTCGATCCGACGAAATTCGGAAGTGCAAACTTTCCTGTAAATAAAGGGAAAAACCGTCTGGTGAACGTACTGCCGTGTATGTATATGTTTTGTTTATTACTATTTTATTTTTATTGGATACTTTTTTGAGCCTGCAGTATATTTCAGTTACAGAGTTAGCTCGTGCGCCAAAATTATTGAACTGGAGTTCTGACAGTGCCAGATCTAGGAATATGCAAGATGGTAAGTTTCGTAAGTAGAAAATAAGAACTAGAAACTGCTCAAAATTTTTTAAAATATATTTTATAGATGTGGTTCCTACACTAACGACTGCCCAGGGCTTTTGTTGCCCTGAGTTGTAATCAGGAAATCTGGCGTGATGCCGAATGTGAAGTATCCGATGTGTTTGCGGAAGTAAACATCTGCTGATCTGCTGTTGCAGTTGAGTCGTCTCGTGTTCCACTTCAGCAGATTCGTGGAGTCGAAGGTTCCGACTACATCAACGCCAGCTTCATTGATGTAAGACTGTTAATGCATCAGATATCACCACTGAAGCAGTCTTTAGCAAATATTATAAATTACATCGCTTAATCTGTAACTAATTCTTTAGCTTTCATTTGGTGATCTCTTTTGTTATGCTTTATATGTGATGGGGACTGAAGGCGATTTTACTTATTTTAACTGTTTAATGTACCTTCATTCGGTATTAGGTATACTATGAAAATGATTATAATCATGTTGATGACATTAGTGATGTATGGTGATGATATGTGAATATTCTGATGCTTTTTGCGATGTACATTTTATTGTATACTTCATCATCCCACACAGTAGTTTTGTTTATGTAATCTGTTACTGTTAACATATTGTTGTGACATGAAAATAATGGCCTTTCGATGCTGGTGTACTGTTAAGAAACCAGTCACTCACTGACCGATGGCGGTTGCTAACTGTTGCAGGGCTACCGGTGTCGCAAGGCGTACATTGCTACGCAGGGTCCTATGGTGGAGACCACCGAGGACTTTTGGCGAATGCTGTGGGAACACAACTGTTCCATTGTCGTCATGATGACCAAACTCAAAGAAATGGGCGTGGTTAGTTTGCGTACTTTGACGGACGTTCAGTTAAGATTTAAGACCCTTATACAGCCGTTCTAACTGGTCATAACAGGTGTCTTATCTATCTGTCTGCTTGTTGTATACGGACTCCTAACTTGAAATCACAAAGGTGTTGATAAACTGAATTTTTTTACTATTTTTATTGTGTGCTTGTGTTGTGTTTAGTGCTCTTTGTGTTTACTTTTATATGTATATTTTGTTTTGCGAAATAAAGTGCTGTATGATGTGTATCTTGCATGGATGCATCCTTACCTAATTCACCGCGAATGATTACAAGTCTGTATGCAGATAACTACTAACTAGGTGGACAGCCGCACTTTATGTCAGCACTGGGTCGACGTATTATTGTTGTTTAATTGAAATTTTGGTACCACTAAATTGCATTTATTCACTAATATGTACAGATGGACATGGAAATGGCAACTGAAAAGGTTGTTTTTTATCTTTGAATTGACACTTTCAAATGCCTATGCCTATATGTGAAATGGTAACTAATAAATTGTACAAATTCATTAAGACACGACCATTATCTACTGTCCAACACAGCAGCCACCTGGCGGACAGTCATTTTGAAGAAGGCAGCAGTAGTTGCCGAAATGTCAACATTAAATTAGGTAAAAGTTGTATTTTGACGAATTTATATAATTCATTGGTTGTTTGTTTCGTTGCTAGGACAAATGTCACCAATACTGGCCGGAGGAACGGTCGGCTCGCTATCAGTATTTCGTTGTTGACCCACTGCAGCAGTACAACATGCCGCTGTATGTCTTGCGAGAGTTCAAAGTCACTGACGCACGGGTAAGCGAGACTTAACTCATCAAAGTCATCATTCCGTTACTTGTAAAACAGAATTCATTTGTTATCTTAGAGCCATCCCACAGACATCAAAAAACTCACACTGTTACAGTTGTGTAGACAAGGGCAGATTTGCATGTTTTTTTCTGTAATAGATTAAAAATCTGACGTTTAGGTCCTAGTTTACAGGCGCATTTCTGTCATAATCAGGCTACGATTACAATAAGATAATAAATACAGTTGTGCACAAAGTTTCTTTACTTTTCTGTAATAAGCTCGTTATCTAATCCCCATAATAACAGTTCATGTGGTGAGTATGTAGATGTGATTAGCTACAGACTAGCCTCACAATAATATGTCACACATCTAGACTGAATAAAGGTCTAAAATCCAGCCAAAGTTTGGTCAGGGTTGGATTTTGACCGATTTTGTAAAAGTAGCTGGATTTTGGTCAGCGCTCGAGCCACAGATGAACTCCAGTGTAGCACTACTCTTAATCTCGTAGGGATGAGCTTCATGCTGCCTTTTTTGCTGTTTTTTGTGAGTGAAATCTTCTTCTGAACTAATTGGTCTCGGTCATTTTACTGGTGAAGTTTAGCCCATCTCCAGTGTACTAGTGTGTGTAATTGTTCAGGATGGTCAGTCAAGAACGATACGACAGTTTCAGTTCACTGATTGGCCAGAGCAGGGAATCCCGAGCTCGGGTGAAGGGTTCATAGAGTTCATTGGACACGTGCAGAAAACGAAGGATCAGTTTGGCCAGGATGGACCAATCACCGTCCACTGCAGGTTAATAACTTTTATATACTGTCTATATTTTGCAGCGACCCACCTATTTCTTTTTCACCACTTCTGTCTTTTGCATAGTGCTTACATCATGACTGCAGAAGTTAACAGTCTGTCCTTAAAGCAGGGTGCGTTCACCTGTATCGGGTGGCAGGAAACACTGTGATCCCATATGGCAGGCGATGCTCCTAGCCCAAAGATGGGTTTGTGCATGAAGAGCTGTATGCAGCTTTAGCCTTTTTAGCCGACCGTACTTTAGTAACGGTCGAGCTGTTGTCATGGCTGTCATCATCTGTCCATCACGGATGTATTGTGGCTAAACGGTGCAAAATAAGGCCTAGGTTGCTATTGATCATTGATAGGATGTCGCATGTTGGCTTTCAAATGAAATGAAAATCATCGACCTTGGATGACCTTGAAGATCACTGACAACCAGTACGGTTGGCTATCCTAGCAACAGCTGGGCTTCTTAGTGCATGTGTTGCGGTGTGATGACAGCACGGCAGTAGGTTGCACCAGTGTCTTCGTTGCACTGAGTATGACTAGTGCTTGAATGTTAGGACAGCAGCAATTAGCCTTATGAATAGCCAGTATAATATATCAAGTTATAATAATATGCTGCTTGTGTGTCGTGCGTACAGTATGGGAGTCGGTCGGACGGGCGTCTTCATCACGCTGAGTACTGCGTTAGAACGAATGCGCTTTGAGGGTGTCGTTGACATGTTTCAAACCGTTCGTATGCTGCGCACACAACGACCTGCCATGGTCCAAACTGAGGTATGTGCATCTCTGAACACTGCGGTTCTTGTAGCCTTGCGTAAATTTCTCAGGTCTACATGCATTAACTTAGTATAGTCAGTCAATCAGAGTTGTTTTAAGTTAAGTTAACCTGAAAGCAGATGATAATCACGTGAGAATGTATTCATTGCTTGAGTTAAGAAGATTGCAAAGTAGAAATGCAAAGATATTTGGGAGGAAAGTGAATCCCGTTCGATTATAATTTCTGATTGAATGTATACAGACAAGCAGTGTGTTAATACTGATGCCCAGCCAACGTCTGTCATGAATCTGTTATTGTTTTAAGGTTGGTTGTAAAGTAATGCTGGTGGCATGGTGTAGTGGTAACACGTTTTATTCGATCAACGAAGTTACTCTATGCCAGGCCGGGTTAGTACTTGGATGGGTGACTGCCTGCGGGCAGGTAAACCATTTCGGTATTTAACTAGCGACCTAGGTCAAGCCCTCTGGGGTAGATAAATAGAGTACTGGCCTATCCGGCTGGGATTAAGGTGGGGCGCATTCACCAGTGTCGGGTGGCAGGTTTGCATGTAACACTGTGTGATCCCATACGGCAGATGACGCTCCGTAGTTCTGAGATGGGCTTTCCATAAATAGCTATATCACCACCTTTAACCTTTAACCATTTTTAATGCAGTAATATATTCTGGAGATCTGGATGACAGTGTTTGTGTCTGCTGTCTGTCTGTGCAGGACCAGTATGCCTTCTGCTACCGTGCTGCTTTGGAATATCTCAGCTCATTCGATCACTATGCAAGCTAGCAGCATTTTACACACTTCTGACAGTCTGCACGTGCATTTTATATCAGTCCTCATGAAGTGCCCAGTGAAAACCAGCCAGTGCTGTGTTTTATATTGCTGCAAGTGGCCAATAATAGCCGGTCCTGTACTTGACGTTGCTGCATGACTGTGGTATTTGCAGCTGATACAAGAATTCCATCTCGACAGTCGAGTTTTTATCATCGAGTTCTTCTGCTGTCGCAAGACTGAGCGATAATGAAGTGAGAGACTGGATGAAATATACATGATGGCCAAAAACAGTTAGCTGCCAAGTTTCTGTCATAATTTCATCAAATATTGCCCCCTTTTCACAATTCTTTGCTGGTAACGTGCAGAAGTTAATTTGCGATGATAAAGTCTTCATTAAAATCCTGCCACACTTGAAACATATGATGAAGATATGACGCAGAAACCTGGCGGTGTACACTGTACATTACTGAAGCACCGTAGAGGGTGGGCGACGAGAAAGCTTCACTGTGTAGCATGATGTAACGTTGAGTGAATAGCACAATCAGAGTCTTCAATGCCATGTTATGCACACTGTCAGTCATACGCTGTCACGGGTGTATTGTCCGTTGTCAAATATGTTTGTACAGTTAATTTTTTTATTGGGGATGGTGGGGGTGCGAATCTTCGTCGTCATCATCGCACAAATATTGTCCAAAGTGTGCCATATACTAGATTATTTTTGTTAGGTCCAGTAAATAGTGATGTCAGTACATGATGATTATATTGAAGTGTGAATCAGGAACTGGAATGTCTTTAGATGTTGCTATAGGTAGATTGCCATTTATGTTTTAATAAGGTAGACTTAGATTTGTTTATGATGCTCGGATAAGGCAGGACATTATACAATGTAATATCTGTAACTGCAATTCGTGTTAGTCTCCTGTGAGTCACTGATAGAAAAAGCGGCCAGTTGTCATACAAAATGGTTTACCGATGCTTTGATGCTAGTCGGAAATTTGGGCAGATGAAGACTTTATCTGTCACGTGACTGCTGCCATCTTTATGATAAAGGCTCTATTTTGTACTCTAATTAGACTATTATTATTGCTATTTATATATGTTTCTAATAATGTATTGTGCATTTTCGTGGTGTATATAACACGTTTATGTCAACTATTTGCAGCCGCTGTGTCAGGCTGTTCTGTGCAGCTCGCTAGTGTAGACTTACTTTGATATCATTATGGTCAGCATCATTATTGCAATTAGGCCTACTATTGTTATTATTTTCTTCATGTCATTGTGGTGAGATTGCTACTGAAGTGCCAATGTAGGAAATCATGCGGAGTGTAGTTTGCAGCGAGGGAAACTGCAAAGCTAGATTTTGTATAGTAGCACACTTAATGTGCGAACGAATTCATTACCTCATAGAAAAACAGCTTTTGACTATAAATGCTGTTCTCCTATTTTATGTGTTTCATATGCCACTTTGTAAGAACTCTGTAAAAGTTTAGCTCCACTTGACTTAAGATTACTTTCAGATTTGATAACCAACTAGACTCTAGCACAGGAAATATACATAGCACATTGGTAACTTTGCACTTAGACCGTAGACGCTATTGACGCATAGGCTGAATAGCATCCCGACTGAAAGTCACGTTAACAACCTCGACTCTGCTACAGATTTTCTTAGCGTTTTCTACAGAATTGATTATGGTCTAACTGGTGGACAAAAGCTTATTGCATCGCGCCTACTGCGCCTGTAAGATACGAGGTATTGCCGTACTGTCCACTACACTATGTTGGAATTTGTGTAGTAATATTTGACTAAAATACTCAACATGTTGGCAGGATACTTTGTCCGTCATTTTTAATGACAAACACATCATAGGAAATTGTAAACATCTGAACGTTGAAGGCTGTGGAAAAACTGTATGCGGGCGTTGTACTGTGGTAATCATTACGATACTGCATGGGCGGCGCCAGAGGGGGAGGCGGAAAGGGGGGCGCAGCTGCGCCCCTGTGCTCCCCAGGAGAAATTGTGATGGTGATAAAGTGCCCCCTGATACCATACGCATGCCAAGGTGTGACTTATTAAACGTCATTTTTTGTAAGACGATACAGACATCACTCTGTGACTTCTTGCGTTTCCAAATATCAAATGTGCGGCTTCCATTGAACGGCCAAAAGCTAAAAGTGTTTCAGCTTCATGGGGGGGATTCGCTTCTCCTCTGCCCCTGAACCCCGTTACGTTTTTTGAATTAATTCACACAACTGAATATTAAAGTCAATGTTTTGCCCAAACAAAAAATTGTCCCTGTGCCCTGGTCCTTGCCCCCCTCGTTGCCCCCGCCAGCTTCATATTTCTGGCTCCGCCCATGCGATACTGCTGTTTTTTCTCTCAGTATTGCAGTGCCATGTATATTGTTTGTCAAGCGGCCGTCCTAATAGGCCGCAGTACCTGTCTGGTTCGTCCGTCTGTTCGTTCGTCCGTCCGTCCCTGTCCCATACGAGCTTCTAGCTCAGATATTCGATACTAAAATGCGCGCGAAAAAAAACAAAACCAAAATTGGCATGAACTATCTGAAGGTGTGGAATTTTTCATTTCTAAATGTCAGGGTTATGGTTAAGGCCGGTTCACACGAGCCGTGTTCACGGGCCCGCGTGCACGGCCCGTGAACATGGGTACGTTTTTTTCACCCGTGTTTACGGGCCGTGTGAACAGGGCATTCGTGAACACGGCCCGTGTAGATGGTATTTAAACCAATGAGAAAATTTCTTTTATTTTTGTCAGCATTGCTGATAACGTAAACACGTCATTGTCAGTATCCATTATTAAATTATTTTCTGTTTGTGAATTTTGTATTATTGCACGTAGGTTTTATTGTAAAATGTCTATTGACACGTTTCTCTCTGTGAAAGGCTCAGCTGTTTCAGAGCCAATGCCAGTGTTTTCTTTCGTCTTATGTATAACGCAGTGGATAAAACCGTAACGAAACACAATATTTTATATTCCATTTGTTTATTTTGTTTGGAAAATTGCGCTTGAAATACTCTATTAAGGCACTGCTGTGACACGGCTCATGCACGCGGCCCATGGACACGGTCCGTGTTCACGGGGCACAAAATCAACAACCGCGCACACGGGCCGTGAACACGGTAGTCGGACACTGGGTGGTTTCTATTGTTCCTTGGAGGCGGACACCTTGGGTGATAAGAATATTGGGGGAGGGCACCGAGGGTGTCAGGGGTTGAGATTAGCTGACCAATTACAGTAGCCGTCAGCTAGTTGCGCTCTAGTGAGCCGACTATCAAATCAATATCGGAATCGAATATTCGGCCTATGGTCTATGATGCAATGAAAGTAATGAAAGAAGACCTTTTCTGAAGACTCGTCGAAATCGGAAATTCAATTGCACAAGCTACAAGGCACACGTGAAACAATTGCAGAAGTCAGGAAGAATTTACCTAGAAGTTTAGTAGGCCTTAGCCTTTACAAAATATCAAGGTGTACAAAAATCAAAACAAAAACGTATAGAAGTAACGCATAAAAGTACTAGCTAGATGACTGGGGCTTGGCTTGGCCACACTAACGTTCTTTTCAAGTCCACTACGCATAAGTACAAGATAACTCGTATGATCCACGTACTGGATAGACAGAGCGTGTTCAAAAGCTATCACTGTACGAATGATGCAGTCGTAGCAAAATACATGCTGATGTTAGTGCTCTAACGCAGTTTAGATATTTGTTTTCGCTTAATTCTATTAATTACCTTCACTATTTAAGACCCGCCTTCACGCGTCGGCGTGCTCAGTTGTTTAAGCCAATAGCTAACGTCGCCGCCGTCACGGTCAGTGGCGCCACTTTAAAGGAACCACCCAAGGTGTCCGTCCCCAGGGTGACGTAATACCACCCAAGATGTCATACAATCGTGAACACGGGCGTAAAATTTGGTCGCCCGTGTTTACAGACCGTGTTGGCCGTGAACACGGCTCGTGTGAACCGGTCTTTAGGGTTGCACACCTCTAGGCGGACGGTCTCATAATATGTCGGCACTGGACCGACGAATTTTTCGAGTTTTTTTTATATCGCAGTCTGCTGTCGTCTCGTGTTGACAATGGCATTAAACTAGAAGCTATCAAAACCAGCGTGTTGTACGTGATGAGTTTGTATATTAAACTATGCGTGTGCATATCTTGTCTGAAATCGGATTTCAACTAAATATTCCTGAACATTTTCCACTACTTCGTTTATAACTAGGAAAATAACGCTGCTATACAGTCTAAAAACTGCGCCAATACCGACACTTGACTGTGAGTAGTTTCGACATAGGCCTAAACAGAAAAAAATAACAATGCGGCGGTTGAAACTATTCTCATTTTAAAGAAAATTTGTCATTTATAGTTCTAAACTTTTTTCAAATTCAGCACTTCATACTTTGTTTCTTGTTTAAAGATTCGAAGAGAAGAATGGGAATTGGGAACTCTTGTTCCTTGCAGTTTATTTGCGTGTATGGGTAACATGTTCATGGAAACAAGAAATCTGAGCTAATGCTCATGAGACGCGCGAGAGCCTATGGCAGTTTCTGTTCGCCGGTAATCTTGGTTTATCTCCATCCATTTCGTCGCAATTCACTCTTTTGCAGCCAAAAATTGCCAAAAAATCACTTAAAATCAATATTTTAGGGTTCAAGGTCATTCAAAGTCATCGATGTTGACATTCCTAAGAAGCTCGTCGTCAGTGCTTGTTATGATAAGCAGCATGTCGGTGCTTATCTGCAACCATTTTCTCGCTAGACAAGACAACAGCGAATAAATAACCATGTTTTAGAAGAGTGCCGCTCTTTGACACCCGCGTGCGCAGGCCTGTTTGAATCTAGAGGGTCCGGACTTGGACTGCTAAAGTCTACATTCAGTGCTGAAAATTTCATAGGCAGGTTGTCTTGGTCTATTTCCAGCCATTTCGCCGCAATTCACTTTTGAAATGCGTGTTGCAGCCCAAAATCGCAAAAAATTCACCAAACCCCCCTATTTTGGGGGTTCAAGGTCATCGATGTTGACATTTCTAAGAAGCTCGTTGCCAGTGCTTGTTATAATAAGCAGCATGTCTGTGCCTATCTGCAACCATTTTCACGTTAGACGAGCCAATAGCGGTAGAATAACGTTTTTTAGGAGGGGTGCCCCTATTTCGCCCCCTCGTTCGTGGGGATCCCTTTCACCCAGTGGCATGAAATTTTGTTAAGAAATACTAGAGACACTAAGCTATCATATGGTGAAAACCCGAAGTCTCTATCTCAACTGGTCTTGAAACGGTAACGGGTCGTGACAGACAGACGGACGGACAGAATTGCCATAGCTAATACGCGCTATAGCTAGCTAGCTCTCGCGCGTAAAAAATGAAAAAGTCGACATGCGTAATTTGACTGACTTGACTTCTGATGAAAATATTTCGCAGCGCACTAATGAAGTTGGATAGTCGTGAGTTACGGTGTTTGCACATGTACAGTAAAATACAATAAAACTGCAATAAAACAATTTATTTTATTGCATTGCGGTATATGCTAACCCCAGGTAGGGATTGTCAGGTAGGGGCTAAATGAAGTCCACGGCCACCGTTTCCAGTTTTTTGTTGTTGCGTTTTTATTGTTTTTTTTATTGCGCACATGTGCAAACCACGTTACAGACGAGAGCTATAGATGATGGCTTGTTCCGCATTTCTACCGAGATTTTTACGCGCGTCTGGGCGTCTATTTGTCTGTCACACTCGTGAGCTGTATCAAAACGGTGCAAGCTAGGATCACGAAATCTTCACTGTGGGCTGCCCCAAGGTCTCTAGTTTATCGTGACAAA
>Ga0209367_1001388_pt1 | contig 29601 bp, 20 predicted proteins | sample WorMetLIZISLAND2_FD_187412 | JGI IMG/M metagenome (GOLD analysis project Ga0209367, IMG submission 187412) | Marine gutless worms symbiont microbial communities from Max Planck institute for Marine Microbiology, Germany - Olavius geniculatus... ...
CTCCAGCGGGGTCCAGGGGCAGAGCCCCTGGTCGGAGGGTCAGGGGGGCTTCGCCCCCCTGAAGCTGAAACACTTTTTGCTTTCGAATGTTCAATGGAAACCGCAAATTCGCCCACTTTCCTGAAATTTGGAAACGCAAAAGACCATCAAACATTGTTGAATTTTGCAAGTTGATTTAATCTGACTAATCACCGGACCAAAACTACAATTTATGTGGGACGATGGCGGGCCACATGAAATCCTCTCGCGGGCCGCATGCGGCCCGCGGGCCGCGGGTTGGACAGCACTGTTCTAGATGTACAACCACTAAAAGGCTTAAACAATTTGTAAGGATGACCCCTGGTGCTTGCACTGCAAACATCAGAATAATCAGCTACGTTTATATGCTAACTGAGGCCAAAAACAATTTTATAACATGACATGACATATGAACATGACATTAAAAGTATGGTAGTGGGGTAATATGAACCGCGGTGTGATATGAACAGTAGTATTAACAGTTGCGGGTAATATGAACAGTTCTGTTTTAACGGCTTTAAAATAATATGAACGCACCCTGTTCATATTACCCACACGTGTGTTTATATTACCCTCCATGCTGGGAATATAAACACTTTAATGTTTTTTTTCTCAAACACGTTTTTTTCTCAGATTTTAACACATTTTAGTACTTTTTCAGTCGTCAGTAATAAACCTTTCACAAACCTATCATCCAGGACCCATTGCCATGCTATACGGCTATGTATCACTGCAATAATTATTAACTCGCTTAAGATGTTCATATCCCCCCTTCTTTACCCTATTAAGTTTGATGCATTGCCAGTGTTATAATGTGCGTTGTAGGTTTTCGAACACTCGTAGTCAGTGAAGCAGACGACAGTCAACTAAACCATGCTGTTGGCGAATGGATGTCGAATGTTTTTACATCTTCTACCATTGACTCTTTTACAGCTTGTTTCATTTTCGACGTAAAATTCGGAAAAGTTGCTAAGCGAATGAACGCAGAGGTGATATATGAAGATCTCAACGATACTATACATAATGTTTCATTGTTGAACTACAGTGTTAGAACAAGAGATGCGGTAGACCTAAAGGACGAACGTTATGGAACGTTTGAGTTTCATTTAAACAGTACAACGAAATACCAGGTATGCTTATTTCGTTGTAGTATTTATTCTGTATATTTTTATTTGTGTATAATAAATCAAAACATCAAGTAGAACGTCGCGTATTTTTTTCTCATGTACAGTTACTAAGCTGCTCATTTTCTCATACAGGTGGTATCGATAAAGTAGTATTGTTTTACCATTAGTTTTTTGCACTGTAGTTTGCTGTCTTGTGGCTGCATGTTGATAAGCTAAAAAAGAAATGTTTTCATCTTCTTTCCAGAAGTTTTCGGATCAGTTTTTAAAGGCTTAAATGGCGCCTCGACCGCATAGGGGGCTATATTGTGAAAGTCACTACTACTTTCTAAAGAACATTCAGCGAATTCAGCTAAATTTGTTTTCACAGTGAAATGTTCCGGATTTTATTTAGGTTATGATATTTTATATTACAGTATAATAAAAACGTTACACACGAAGATATAGTCGATTTGACTGTTTCACTAATTCATGTAAAAAAAACTGTTCAGTATATATAGGCTACAGTGTAAGGGTGACATCGTGGTTGTAGATATAAAACAGCACAAATCACAATATAATAATTCAAACTTTACCATTACACAGTCAGCAAAGTTCTTCTGACATTGTGTAATAATGATGTTTGAATTATTATATTGTGATTTGTGCTGTTTTATATCTACAACCACGATGTCACCCTTACACTGTAGCCTATATAAACTGAACAGTTTTTTTACATAAATATTTGCAGTTTTATTGCCGTTGGAAGTAATCGGGAGCTGAATAAAATCTGGACGTAGAACAACCACTACAATTACTACCGCAACTACTGCTACTCTTATTTCTACTTCGACTATAAGTAACCCTTACTTTACTATTACCATACTCTACCTCTACCATAACTTACCTTACCCCTATTGCTACCATAACCCTATGCCTACTAACACTACCACTATCCTACCCCTATCTCTACTACTACTACTACTACTACTACTACTGTGACGGAAGTCACATTTTTGACAAACCACATTAATTATTTAAATTGACCCAACACTAGCACCCAAGTTGTCTGCTGGCGTCGTCATGGATACTGTCAACTTCCGCTAAATGTAACGACTCAAAATTTGTCTGTTTTGTCTCCAAACTCTTACTTTTCGCCAGTATTTTATTCATTTTATTGTGTGTAAAGTAAATTTAAAATTGGTTTTATCTTGGAATACGGGCTACTTCGCTTAGTTCTATGGGTTTACTATCAATTTACGTTCAAAGCGGACGGGTGTCCTATCTCGCTTTAAGCAGCTGTCGAATTAGAAGATTCTGTCGTTAACTTTTAGAATGTCATACTAATCTAACGTCTGATTAGTTAATTACAGCAATGTTAGAAAATGTAGGAATGTTTTTTGTTGGCTAGATAATAACGATTTTTCGTATATTTCACGTATCATTTTTTGCAAAGGTGCGTATGTGCGCTTTTGAATAATTGCGCACGCGCACTGCCCATATCAAAATAAACAGACCTCAAAAACACCCCATCTGACGCAAAGATCTTCCATATAGCTATTACGTAAGCCGAGATCTAACCAATTATGTCCCAAATTTCGTTGCCTTGGCAACAGGGGTCGCCAGGAGAAATATTTAAATGACACCATCGGATAGCCCGGGCCCGAAAATAGGGGGTAGGTGCAAACAGCGCGCAATTATCTTTCACGGGGGCCGAGTTATAGTCAACTTTGTCCCAAAATTCGTTGCCATGGCAACGGGGGTCGGCAGGGGAGAAATTTAAATCACACCATCGGATAGCCCGGCCTGAAAATAGGGGGTAGGTGCAAACAGCGCGCAATTATCTTTTAAGGGGGCCGAGTTATGGCCCATTTTGTCCCAAATTTCGTTGCCATGGCAACGGGGGTCAATTAGGGGTAAATATAAATAACGCCGTTAACTTGGCCGACCCCGAAAACCATACCCTAGAACCAAAAAGTACGACTCTATCTTATACGTAGCCGGAGTTATGATGGTTTAAATCATTGTCTAATTTTCCCCATAGGCGCCATTGTAATTTTTCATATTTTTGTGAAAAAATAGGTAAAATGTTTAATTTAAATTTTGTAACCCCCAAAAGGCACTTCTTGCGCGAAACCGCGTCATATGAGCCATCGTGCGTTAAAATCGGTTCAGTCGTTTTTCCTCTAGAGGACGGCAAGAAAAAAAAGAAAAGGGAAGGGAAGGGAAGGCACAAGAAGTCACGCAAGCGTTATATTTCACGTGTTCGTAGGAAAGCCCCCCGTGAACGGATTTTCACCAAATTTTGCACATCGGGAGATATGCTGGACATAATCATCTGTGCAAATTTTGATGTGGAAAAATTAAGTGGTTTGGGAAATACGAAGGGTCAAATTTTGGGTTCTCCCATTGAAATGGCTGGTCACTCTTACAACAGTGCTGCGCTACCGCTACATTGCTGTTCAAGTCGAGTTAATTTACACCAAGTTGACCAGCGTGCGCAAACTTGCAGTAATATCTATACAAATCTTATGTTGTTTGGCAGGTTGTTGTCTATTTCTATGCTGGAGCGAGATCAGTCGGAGATACAGTGATTATGATACGACATATGAGCGTTCTGACACACAGCTGCCCACGGCAGCCCATCGGCAAATTCAACACCTTCGGTCTGACTGAGAACTTGTGTTAATTGAGTCTGAAACCGTTTCTAAAAACCGCATAGTGTAATTTAACGATTTTGACTTGTAATTAGTTATAAGGATAACTGAATGCAGGCAATTTTTTGCGTGTAAGTTTAAAACTATTGAAAACAGCGCACACGACATAATCGACTGTGCTGAAAGTTATTTAACGCAGTGCATTTTGTTGCAATTAGGTAGACAATAACTCACTAATCTAACACCGCGCAATTGGACAATCATGGTTAATAAAAAAAAACTAATAAAAGAAATCTAAGCTGATGCTTATAAGACGCACGACGCAGGTTGACTCCGTCCGTCACCAGTGATATCAAACCTAGTTCACTCATTAAATGTCCGTCGCAGCATGAAGTGGCAAAAGATCATTAAACCCTTATTTTTACTCCTCGCGCGCTACGTTCCTAACGTAGCGAAGAGGAGTATATAAGATCAGTGTAATATTGAGGAGGACCAACCGACCGACGACCGACCTCCGTTCTTGGAGAGCTTTCCTGGAAGAACTTCAAACGGCCATATCTCCATAACGGTGCTAGATAGACGCATGGTCACTATGGAGCACCGATAGGAAGTCGATCCCCGCGAGTCCAATGGTCACCTGACCGTTGACGTCATTTGCGGTGTAAAAATGGAACTAAAAAGCAGTTTAAAAAGTACAGAAGAAAATAATGCGCGCGAGGAGTACATTAGATTGGTCACAATCTAAAATATTTCTTGGTGGATTTTAAAGTCGTTCAAATTTATCATTTTTGGTATTTTTTAATTTCCCAAAAAGATTGTTAGCAGCGCTTGTTTGTGTTTATCTGAAACCGTTTTCATGTTAGATTAGTCGACAGCAACGGAAATCGAACAAGTTTCACAAATTCGATGCCATTATGTGGCGGAGTCCTTGAAGCTAGGGGTCAAAATTTATACTGTTAAAATCTGCGTTTAGTGGTAAGGATTTCATGCGCATATTGCGTTACTTAGTCTCTAGTAATTTCAGCGCAAGTACACTATTAAAATAAGCACCATAACCTAAAACCGCAACCAGTCACTAAAATCCCCTATTTTGGGGTTTAAGGTCAATCAAGTTCATCGATGTCGTTACTCGCGAAAAGCACGGCGGCAGTGCTTGTTATGATAAGAAGCAAGTTTGTGCCTATCTGCAACAGTTCCCACGTTAGACGATACGTTAATAGCGGTAAAATAACTATTTCGTCTTTGACGCCTTATTTCCAGCAGAACCCCCGCTCACGGCGTCACGAAATTTTGTCACGAGAAACTATCGTATGGTGAAAACCGGAAACGTCTATCTCAACTGAGCTTGAAATGGTAGCGAGGCGTGACAAACAGACAGACGGACAGACAGACAGAATTACGATAGCTAATACGCGCTAGCATATAGTGCGTTGCTCGTAAAAAGCACATAAAAGCTTCAGTAGTGACAAACGCTGTTCGGCGTCGCTTAGTATTTTTGTAGTTTTTGGCGCCGCATATGAGCGACTGGTACCTACGTATCACCAATCAAAAGACTGGTTTTATGCCTGGGCAGCAACCAGATTTTGTAATTTGCCGAGCAGTCAGCTTTTGTCTAAAAAATAAATTCTGCTTTATTTTAAATTAGTTAACTGTCGCTAACTGAAAAGTTTCAAATCTGTTATTTTGTACATTTATTCCAAGCTTATTTATTTCCTGTGCTGGTAACGTTTTCTCCGCCAGTTAAAGAGATAAGTTAATGTGCATTGATATTAGCATATTATAACATTTAAATCATGAGATTACATAATGTATTGCCGCTGAGTACAGGAGACAGCGTCTACGTTGATACGTCGAAAGAGAATGTTCGCTGGGTTCAAGACTTTCGTCCGTACAAGAGCACAGGCTAGTTGACTATAATTTACTAACAAATTTACACCTTTTGAAGTGCTGTTTTGATTACTAATAGTATATAGGCCTATAATTATACCAATATCGAAATATCATACGCACATTGTGGCTTCGTACAAGTCAAGATACGGTGGTTCATAAATAGCATAGAATTCTACAAGGCAATCAGGGCCGTAGAAAGGATGTGAAAAACGAGGAGGCAGCGCAAGGAGTCAGGGGGACAGAGCCCCCAGCAGGGTCCAGGGGCGGAGCCCCGGTGGGGGGTCTGGGAGCGAAGCCCCACAGAAGCTGAAAAGCTTTCAAAATTCACTTACCCGAAACTATTGTTTTTTTTCTATATAGAGGCCTACATGCTTGACAGTCAAACACTGAAGGCTTCCATGTTCATCTGTACCTGGCTACAGGCGATCGTAATTCTGTTTGCAATCTGTAGTATTATTAATGAGTACAACGCAAAACGCAAGCGTAACATTGCACCTTCGAATCTAATATACTAAAAGATTTACATAGGCAGACGAAAACTGTTATGTTTATCTAGGTCTAACTGTCTGTAGCCTATTCGCTTGCTAACCAGACCCTAAGCCAGTGGCGGATCTACGCTTCAGCCAAAGGGGGCAGAATATCCCTCTTTCTTCTCCCCTCTTCCCTCCCCTCCCATTTTCCCCTCCTTTCTGCTCCACTTTTCGTTTGTTTTTTTTCCTTTTTTCCCCTTCTCTTAGAAGTAGAACCCATTGAATCCAGCTAGAGGGCCTGGGGGAGCGTTGTGAGCTCTTCAGCGGGGTCTGGGCGGAGCCCCAGCCAAAATCGAAATTGGTGCATTTTAGCCTTAAAATATAACATCCGGTAGTAATAATTTTAATCATTTTTTTGATACACGAAGTCATTAATTAGCAGTTTGGCAGAGCACATGAAGTGTTTACTTATGCATATGGGCTCAAAGAAGTGGGGCGGCCGCACGTCCACTCCCTCCTCTCCTTGGATCCGCTACTGCCCTAAGCCGCCGACTTAGCCGGCCCCCAGCCGCCAGACGCCAAAATTTTTTCATAAGCCCCCGTCGCCGCGAAAATCGCGGCTAAGCCGGTTGTTCAACCACGAAAACGTTGATCTGAACATGTAACTTAGGGCTAGCCAGCTTTAGGGATCTATTGCTAATTACAAATTAATATTTCCGGTGGAGGTCTGGGGGGCGAAGACCCCAGAAGCTGAAAAGCTTTCAAAATTCACTTAGCTGAAACTCTTGTTTTGTGATACAGTTAATGCAAGCGGCTGAGAACGAGGAGGCACTTCTCCTCGTGCCTAAATGTAGCTACGGCCCTAGCAATGAAGTTTATGTGCGGTTGGCACTTGCAGTTGAAACTTTTTACTAATTGCAGATCTTATGTTGAGAGTGATAGTGAAAGAAGTTTGAAAATTCATCAGTGTTTGTCAGATATGTGCAAAACTTTCGTGTCTCGTTATTTAGATTTATCGTGCATATCAGAAGCTCTTACAGTTTCATATTTTAAGTAGTGTTATTTTGCATTTCTGTGCGCATTTTGTTCGTTATAATAGGTAACGTCAAATCCGTCAAAACTACCATATCGGGAAAGCCATGTCAACGTTGGGATTCGCAGTCGCCGCATTTTCACCCTTACTCGAACCTCTCTGCTTTCGACAATTTCTGCATGAACCCGAACGAAGACGTCGCTGATTGGTGCTACACGACAGACGCACAGCACAAAACCGAGTATTGCCCCAGTCCTCCTTCCGACGGCAAGTTGCTCTTGCTCTCTGGAAAATACGAACCGAAAAACGTTGCACTCGCGTTATAATACAGCTGTGTGGTTACTCAAACATGGGAATTAACTATTCCAATTTCGTGTAAGGTACTTTTTGTCGAAAATAAGAAATTAGATAACAGTAGACACTGTGTTAATACAACGGCTCACATCTATTTTGAATCGCACTATGTAAATGAGTGTATGTATGTGTATGTGTACGTTTTCATGTTAGATGGCGACCGAATGTTTACCGTTGATTTCGGGAGTTCGTTAAGCGAAGCTGTTTTAAAGTTCTATCCAGCCGTGGCCAGACTGTCAAATGTGTCACCGGCATGTCTGACGTATAGTGTGCACTTGAGTTCATCTGCAGTGGAACTTGTGGTCGCCGTGTCTGACATGTCTGAAGATGGCATCGATGTTACGATGACAGAACTTCGTTCAGACATGAATGCGAGTCGCCATCAGCAAGTCGGCACCGGAAGACATTCGGCGGAATTTTTGCGTGGTCGCCAGTACGTCGTATTTACTGCGAAGAAGATCAAAGCTAGCAGGACACCAGATAGAGCGGCAATACAAAGTATACAGGAAGCAGACGGGTCGTGCAAAAGTGATGCAACGCGTAAGTAGCAACGTAATATTTTATTCGTCTGTAATAACGAAGATAAAATTGTTTTAAGAGTTGAAGCTTGACAGTGATTGGTTATAATTACATGTAGATTGTACTCGACAAATCTATGCGTACTTTTTTTTCCAGCGATATACTTGTTAACGTTTTGTACGTAGGCTAATTAATACGACAATAACTGCCATTGTTACGTAATTCATCATGATTCTCTTTTTCTTTGTTTTTTAGGGTGCAAGCTGCATCCATGCTTTTAGACGTTTTGTATTTTTAGAATGTAGTGTAGTGTAATGTAAGCATAGTTCTTAGCGAACTGTTTTTTAAGATGGCAAATTGTATAATACAGTGCAGCAAAAGCGACCCTCTACTACACGAGTTGATTACACTGGTCTCCGGTCTCCCATGTCAAGCTACATCGCGGCGAAGTACAAGGATCTCGAAGGTGTGTTGGGCGGTGACTCAAGTGCGACAAGACGTAGAGAACTAAACTAATCCAAATTAATTTAGTTCTAACTATAGTAAATTTGCATGTTTATGAATTTTAGTCATGAAATGCACACGCTAATTGCTATTTAAAAGTACTTAGCAATTTCTTGTCACTCGCAGTGATGGCACTTTTATCGAAGTTTGATAGCCGAACTTTTTGACATTGCTTACACATCACTGAATTAAAACATTTTGTTCTACTGTTGGCCACCGTGCATCTCTGATTAGCTCGCGGCATATGTAGGTCTACTACGTATAATGTGTTTTAAATTCTGATTAATTGATTGATTGATTAATTGTGAATCAGTGCAGCGAGTTTATAAGTTTGTGTAATGTTGGTATACTGCCGGAGATGTTCCATTTTTCCACTAAGAGGCAGGGCAACCAGTGCTTAGACCACCAGGTGAACTCATCAGCCATCCTCAGAAAGTTCCTAGCAAGTACTTGGTACTAAAAGTCACGGCAAAAGTAGCAAAAAGCGCAACTAAACAACCCCGCTCATAATATCTATATTGTGGGGTCGCGGCTGACCACAGGACTTCACAGTTTCCACAGAAATCTACCCGGCAAGCGGACCGACCTATCAGCAGACCAACCACACGAGCAGTTCAGCCCATAGCTAAGATATACCATTTATTTATTTGGTCTGTAGTTCAGCCATACCACCCCCGCCATGCCCAGAGCCAAACGGAGCAAAGGAGAGCCCCGCGAGGTTTTCAAGCTTGACAGGAAACCCGTAGTCCTGAACTTTAATCAGTTTAGTATCTACTGGAAATCCCAGTCTGACCTATCATATCCCTGCAAGAGTCTCTTCAACGCCTCGACCGACTCCAAGACACAACAGGAACAGTAAAGCCACTCAGCGCAGATGAAGCAGGCACCAACCAAGAAATCACTCACGGGTATCACAGGCAGCGCTGTAGTTGTAAGGGTGACCAGCCATTTCAATGGGAGACTCTAAAATTTCACCCCCCCCCGTATATCCCAAACCCCTTAATTTTTCCGAACCAGAATTTGCACAGATGATTACGTCCAGCATATCTCATGATGTGCAAAATTTGTTGAAAATTCGTTCACAGGGGGTTTCCCCACGAATAGGTGAAATATAATGCTTGCGTGATTTTTTGTACCTTTTCTTATCTTCCCTTTCCTTTTTTTCTTGCCGTAGTATCAGTGTATCATTAGCGCTGGGATAGGTCTACTGCCGCAAAACTGACACGTTTCATGTGCATGGTTTTTTGTAGGTGAAGATATGGGAGAGTTGTACCAGACGCTTGGCCACCAACTAGAGCACTTTGTGCACGAGTTGGTGTTATATATGTCATTTTTTGGTATTTTGCATATTAGGCCTACTTATTATTTTTCTTTAGCAGATTATGCAGCATTTTTCGCTTGTTAGATAGACTGCCGTGAGTGAGATTGTTATCCGCTGTACACACATCGTTTACCAGAAACTTTTAGACCAGTCAACGGTCAGCGATGTAGACGCAACTGTAGAATATGCGGGTTTTACCATTTCAGTGACTTTACAGACGTCAACAGAAGTTATTTTATATTTGTTCCCCGACGAACTCGAGAAAAACGGCGGCCAGCTTGTGCAAAAAAGTGCATCATTAGACCTAAAGGATAGTTTATACTTTTTACGCGCGAGAGCTAGCATAGCTAGCTATAGCGCGTATTAGCTATGTTAATTCTCTCTGTATGTCCGTCCGTCCATCCGTCTGTCTGTCTGTCTGTCTGTCACAACCCGGTACCATTTTGAGGCTGTGTGAGATAGAGACTTCTGCTTTGTACCGTATGATAGAGTCTCTAGTATTTCGCGACAAAATTTCATCACGCTGGGTGAGGGCTTTTCCCTGGGGCGTGAAAGAGGGGCACCCACCTTAAAAGTTATTTTACCTTTATCGGCTTGTCTAGAGTGCAAATGGTTGCAGATAGGCACAGACATGCTGCTAATCATAACAAGCACTTGCGACGAGCTTCTTAGGAATGTCAACATCGATGACATTAAATGATTAAATGATCTTGAACCCCCAAAATGGGGGGTTTAAGTGAATTTTTCGCAATTTCGGGCTGTGACACACATTTCAAGAGTGAATTGTGCCGAAATGGCTGGAGATAAACCTAGACAACCTGCATACGAAATTTTCAGCATTGAATGTAGATTTTAGCACTCCCAAGTCCGGACCCTCTCTGCTCAAGGAGGCTTGCCCACGCGGGTGTCAAAGAAGGGTACCTCTCTAAAAAGTGGTTATTTTTCCGCTATTGGCTTGTCTAACGTGAAAATGGTTCCAGATAGGCACAAACATGCTGCTTATCATAACAAGCAATGGCGACGAGCTTCTTAGGAATGTCAACATCGATGATCTTGAATGACCTTGAACTCCAAAAATAGGTGTTGTTAGTGCTGTTTTGCGATTCTTGGCTGCATAAAAGTGAATTGCGACCTAATGGATGGAGATAGACCAAGATTACCTGCGAACACGAACTGCTATAGGCTCTCGCGCGTTTCATGAGCATTAACTCGGATTTTTTTTTGTTTTCCGAGTTATAAGGCGCATAGGTGGCGCTGATCTCCGTTTCTGTCGCTTTCAGCCAGACACCAGTTTAGACTGCGCGACTACAGATACGGGGCTAGTGCGGAGCCACAAACACTGGACTAGGTGCAAGAGTGCCAGGCCCGGGGACGGTGTTTTGATACTTTTACCCTCACTGTATCTATTGTATTGTAACTTAACCTGAAAAGTGAAAAGTCGTCACTGTGAGGTAACCAACTTTGCTATAGGTATTTCTGTCTTTCGGCGCCACATGAATACAATAAAAAACAAACTGTTGCCAAGTGAATTGGCATAGTGTGATATTTGTCATTTATTTAGTCGTTTATGTGCATTTTGGTCGCAGGTGCACTTTTGCATCGAAGAGATGCCGCGATGGTACAATACAAGAGACGCTGACTGATCTTGGCGTCTGCTACACTTTCAACAATGATCCGGAAAATCAGCTTGTCAGCATTGCTTCCGGTAGGTTTAACTATTCATTTTTGCGCGCCAGCTTAATATAAAACATAATTTTATAGCATAATAGCGAAACGAAATACTCGAGTGGCAAGCTATAGATCTCTCTACATAAGCAGTACGTCGCATTTTTGTGCTCTTTTTCTATTTCAGATGTTTAACCGGTTACTTGTACGTACGACACTGTCCCGTCGTCCCGTTGAAGTATGTCTTTAATAAGTAAGTAAGTAAGTACGACTTATATAGCGTCAAAATCTCACAATAGAATCAGGGCACAGATGCGTAAAAGTAAACGAAAAATTCTTATTTAGCCAACGGGGTGAATAAAGTTGGCATAAATATCACGGGAGAAACACTGCAGAATGATAAGCGATTGTTTTTACAGTCGCTTGCAGAACACAGTTTAATCGCACAAGTTCTGTACTGATTTTAATATGTTTTTGTTGCAAATGTGCTCGTACTGGTACCATGTTTTGCTCGGCAGTATATACGCAATGACTTTTATTTGAGACTTATTCTTGGCAACAGTGAACTTTTTATTGGATTAGTCTCCATTATACAGTTATGTTTTGTTATATAGGTTGCAATTATGCTCATTTGTAAAGTCAGCTTATGGACAGTTATTTTGTTTTTGTCACTGTTAGGCATTGACATTGGATTAATAATCACTTTGAACGTGGAACAGTTCGAAGATGTCGAAGGATACGCAAACCAAACAGGAATTCTGGTCGGAAAATTTGTTTTGTTTTCATTGATGTCGTAGCATAAGCCTAAACATGTGTCTTTTTCTCTCGTGGCGTTAAACATCAGTTAACTGATTTGAACCGTGCATTGTTACGTGTTTTGTGGCGGCGCTATTTCGACATTTTCTCCGGACTGGCTGTTTTTTAGTCTTATAAACGTTTCTGGTTTCTTGCAAGTTGCAGTCTTTATAGTTTCCCAGATGTTGGTAGTACAAACTCTAAACGCGCCGCTGTACGTTACGAATGGATAATCACGTCACTGTAGTGTGTTTGTGTAATTATACGAGTAATAAAATGTTTTGTGGAGATGTCGCTACACCAGCCTGGTGACGTTGTGCGAATGTTGGACAATGGCATCGCAGTTCAACCGGGTTTGCGTACACTCTTTAAACTACACTACTCACAGGTACAAGTATTTTCATCGGCCCAGAAATATTAGTGTGGTTTGGTGGTGTAACGGTGACGTGCCGAACTTGTAACTCTGAGGTTGCAGGTTCGAAAAGTTCAGTCTAGCTCATTTTGTATGGTTTGGCAACTGGTGTTCAACTAGCTGCACTTTTTTCGAAAATTCTAATTAGGCCGCCGCTAATAATTATTACACTGCAATGTCGCAGCGTCTCAACTTGACTCTTAAATTTGCCGATTTATGTCAGTTATTATGCAACAACATTAACGCCTGTACTGATACTGTTCCATTCGTTGTTATGTGAGAACTTGCGTCTGAATCATAACTGTAGGCCTACTGTGAAGTAAATAGCGTACTGTGTCGCGTGTTGCTGTATACATAATGCAGTCTGTGAATCTTCCTGATCCGTTCGGAATATGCGACGACACGGTGGAGTTACGTTATTACGAATCAAGTTACTCGGTGTCAAAATGCCGCCTCGAATGTCAAGCGGATTCTCTGAATGCAATTTGTGGATGCAAAGACGCGCACATGCCAGGTACATAGATTATAATTATCAACAGTTAATATCTGATACTTTTGTGGCATTCGCTTGATTTCCGGGCTTTTTATGACGCCTGGATGATGAGCAGGTTTTACCGCTATTGCAATGTCTGTCTGTCGTTACTGTAGACGCTATACAACCACCTTAGAATCACAGAACTTTTTTTATTATATTGATATAATTGTGTTGTTTTCAGGTCCATTTCCTGTATGCAATCTGTCGCTGTTCTTGACGTGTGTACAGACTTGGAAAGGTAAGTGGTTTTACTACACTGTGTCCACGATAAATTGCATCGCTAATTTTCAGTGCAATCGTTTAGAATAGTGAGAGAAAAAATCTGAATGTTTTCGAGTTTTAACAACGTCGCCAAATATATTGCAGTTCTAATTTTCAACTGTGTTTCATATTTTTAATATTTTCATCAAAACATTGAAATGCGTTTTAATTCAGTGCGATTTTGTTTTGGAATAATAATATTAGATTAAATACAGTGATTATGGTTATTGATACCGTAATAAGATAATTTTGACTGTCGTAGGGGGAGTTATAATATTTAAAATGACTAAGCTTTATTAGAGCATGCGTTACTCGGGAATTGCTGGAAACTCTATGATATACAAAAAGATCGAATTTGATTTAGTGTAGGCTAAGTGCAACGATCTATCGAACTATTTTAACGTGCTTGCTTTGCTGTGGTAGACAGCGCATCTGGGACAGATGTGTCAGGCTGCAATTGCCCGCCTAGGTGTACGAATAACGTTCATCAGACAACCGTTTCCAGTTCGCGACTTTCAGACGCGATGATTAATTACTACGTGAGAGAAGGGGGGGAAAACGAGTCGCAGATCGGTCGCAGCTACGTCGACGCTGCAGAGATCAGAAGTCGCATTGCTTCTTCGTCGCTGACTGACATCGTCGGTCATCTGGAGAAAACGATAAGGGCTTATAAGCGACTAAAGGCGATACTCGAGGTTGACCTGATCGAGCATACGACATCAGTCCCTGCGCAGATACAGGCGTCCATAAGCACCATTGCACAGAATACACATCGTACTCTGGAGCAGTTTGCTTCACAAATAGTTGGAAAGTTTGTCGATCACTATGAACAAAATGTAGAAATAATAGTAACGCAGCTTGTCAAATCAGCAAAGTCCATACTTTCAAGTCCATACTACTTCTACTTGGACAGAATCGACCTGAATGACCCGGATGACTGGGATGTTTTAAGAGCTGCTAGTTACGCTGAAACACTGTTAGATCACAAAGATACATTTTGCAGAGCTGGTGCGCATTTAGACTCTGTCATCGACATAACCTTTGAAGCAAATTTCTCGGCACGTTTCTTTCTCGACGGAAGTTGTCTGGATGAACTTGATTCCATGGAATATTGTGAAGAGTCTGAATTTGAGAATTTGATGTCAAATGATACTGAGTATCATGCAAAGTTGGTCGAACTCATTTCTGATTCCGCAGCCGCCGCGAAAGCAGTACTCAGATGTATTCCGATGTATCGCACGTTTTTGACTCAGGTGGACGACTGGCTAAAGCGCGCGCTTGCCATGAATTCAAGCCAGTCTTTGCAGTCACCAGACCGCCCCCTTGTCCTGAATGAGCTTGAACACGAACTTCAGTGGCTGGAGAAAGTCTCAAGTGCGTTTGCTGAGAAGTCAGCGGTAAGAGCATTTTTGTACATTTCTTACATTTTTAATGAAGCCGTCCAAGCGAGGTGGATAGAATGGCCCACCCCGTTCTTTAAATCCGCCCTTGATTTGAGGTGTATGAATCGCTTGACAGTTTTTGCATGACGCCAGAAACGATGCCAGATCGAAGATTAGCATAGATTCTACTTTTTGTCGATGTACTGTTTAGTATGCTGATAATTACGGGGGGTTATTTAGAATGGACAAGTCAGATAACTGTTGGTGCGTTCGCTTATAGGCCAGTTGCGAAGTACAAGGTGGGTTAGAAAAATAACCCAACTTGTTTTTGTCACAACTTCGTTAGATCTTTCCCACATTTGATAATTTTTGGCCCACAGATAGCCAAGACCATAAAATTATGCGAGGTACACTCATTGCTTACCTCGCCTAATTTATGTCAACGCACTACGGTGTAAAATGCAGAAGCTCCAAATTGTTGCATAATGCGTAGTTATTGTCAACGTAAAAGTTCTAAAGACTTAATTAAGCACACGGTAAACTAAAATGTGATCTGTTTAGCAAAATTGTAAGTTTCTGTAACAACATGCTTCCATTTTTTTAGAATTTATGCACAAAATGTACACAATGGCATAAACGTGATGCCACGGCTGATAGCGGCATTTACGATCAGCTGATCAATATCGCAGCAATCATTCATGAATTAGATGTATTTTGAGCTCATAAGTCCGCCATTTTGTTGTTTGCCATTTTCACCATAAAATATTTAATACCACAAAATTAATAAACCACGTGGCACCCTCTGTTGAATTGATGATGCAAAGGTAAGCAATCCGATACAAATAACCACGAGGTAAAGTAACAATTTGGAGCATCTGTGTTTCACACGGTAGTGCGTTGACATAAATTAGTTGAAGTGGTAAATGAGTAAACCTTACATAATTCTATCGTCTTGGCCATCTTTATGCCAAAAATTATTAAAGTTGGTGGAAATTTGACGAAGTTATAACAAAAAACAACTTTGACTGTTTTTTTGAGACACGGTGTAAAATGAAGAGTTAAAAACTTACAAAATTGATATTTTTGTAAGCACAGACAATAATAACCTCACAATCACAACTTTTTCACACCTATCACAGGCTGAACGGTAGTTCAAGCCATGTGTTAACGGCGACTTCTCTTTCTTATGGGAAAGCCAAAAATTCGACCCCCCACAGAATCAAAACCCCTGATCTGATTGAGATAAAATTTGGCACGGTTGATTAGGTCGGCGAGATGACCCCTCATGCAAAATTTCATGTAAATTTGCCCAAGGGGGGCTTCTCGGCAAATAGGTGAAATATACGCAAAAATTGTTCTAGCTATCCATATACCTTTTTTTTCAACTCACCTACAGGTCAGACCCTTTGGCGGATTTTTGCGCGCGATGGCTCAAACGACGCGGTCTCGCGCAAGGATGTGCCTTTTGGGGGTTATAAAAATTGGAATTAATATTTAACGTTTTAATCCAAAAAATTCCAAAAAAATACAATGGGGCCTATGGGGAAAATTAAGCAATTCTTAAAACGGTCATAACTTTGGCTGTATATAAGATAGAATCGTAATTTTTGGTTCTAGGGTATGGTTTTCGGGGATGGCCAATGTAATGGTGTCATTTAATTTTACCCCGGATCCTCCCTCGTTGCCATGGCAACGAAATTTGGGTCAAAATTGGCCATAACTCGACTTGTGCAAGAGATATCTGCGAGATTTTTGCGTCTATAGGGGGTTTTCGGGGATGGGCCATCGAATGCTGCCAATCGCATTTTCCCCTGACCAACCCCCGTTGCCATGGCAACGAAATTTGGGACAAAATTGGCTATAACTCGACTTGTGTAAGAGATATCTGCGAGATTTTTGCGTCTATAGGGGGTCTTCGGGGATGGGCCATCGAATGCTGCCAATCGCATTTTCCCCCCACCAACCCCCGATGCCATGACATGAAATTTGGGACAAAATTGGCTATAAATCGACTTGTGTAAGAGATATCTGCGAGATTTTTACGTCCATAGGGGGGTCTTCGGGGATGGGCCATCGAATGCTGCCAATCGCATTTTCCCCCGACCAACCCCCGATGCCATGACATAAAATTTGGGACAAAATTGGCTATAACTCGACTTGTGTAAGAGATATCTGCGAGATTTTTGCGTCTATAGGGGGTTTTCGTTGATGCGCCATCGAATGCTGCCAATCGCATTTTTTCAGACCGACTCCCGTTGCTATGGCAACGAAATTTGGAACAAAATTGGCTAAAACTCAGTCTGTGTAAGAGATATCTGCGAGATTTTTGCGTCTATAGGGGGTTTTCGGGGATGGGCCATTGAATGCTGCCAATCGCATTCCCCCCGACCAACCCCCGTTGCCATGGCAACGAAATTTGGGACAAAATTGGCTATAACGCGACTTGTGTAAGAAATTTTTGCGAGATTTTTGCGCCTATAGGGGGTTTTCGGGGATGGGCCATCGAATGCTGCCAATCACATTTTTCCCCGACCGACCCCCTTTGCCATGGCAACGAAAATTGGACAAAATTGGCTATAACTCGGCTTGTGTAAGAAAGTTTTGCGAGATTTTTGCGCCTATAGGGGGGTTTATGGGGGACGGGCCATCGAATGGTGCCAATGGCATTTTCCCCCGACGGACGCCTGTTGCCATGGCAACGAAATTTGGGACAAAATTGGCTATAGCTCGGCTGGTGTAAGATCTGCGTGATTTTTGCATCTATAAGGGCATTAGCTACTGTAATATCTGAAGTGTAATATCTTTGTAACTGATCACCAGTAGGAAAACAGTATTTTAGTAATAAAACAGCAAATATAAATGTACAAAACATCAGTTTATACACTTGTTAACGGCAACATTTAAGAACTTGCACATCGAAAACAGCAAAAATTACAAAAGGTGATATTATTCAGCAGCACATTGACACACAGTCAGTGTGATGCAGGCAATAGCACCTTTTGTAATTTTTGCTGTTTTCGATGTGCAAGTCCTTAAATGTTGCAGTTAACAAGTGTATAAACTGATGTTTTGTACATTTATTATATATAATGACGTAATAGTCACAGGCCGGGCCGGTCGTGATATCGTCCTCATGGTGCGTATGACAGCAGCAGCCGTAATTTACTGCAGTAGGCCCGAGTGTCTGTCTGTGACTGTGAGTAAGCGCCGTGAGCGAGCAATAGTGGCTGGGCTGGCCTGGGTGGCCTGTCGTGCCTCGCGTGGGCCCTGGCCCGATCGCCGTGTGTGGGCCGCCGCTCGGCTGTCAGTCAAACTTTTGTCTAAAAATAGCCGCGCTAGCCCGAGGCATTAGCGAGCGAGCGAGCGAGCGACGACGAGCGTATTCTGTGGGTAAGATGGCGGCGATGGGTGGAGTTGTTGACAGAAGTTCGGCCGGTCGTCGCTAAAAGTTGCTCGGAGCCGGTGTTCTGATCGGACAGTGTCGCGGAAGTGACAGTTGACTATGTCTGCTGGTCGTCATAAACGCTCTCGGTCGGCGGTGATCGGTTCATGTGAGTCTTTCTCTCTGTGTGTCGGGGCTCTAACAATGTCACCAGTGATCAGTTAGCCAGCCTCGCCCGTCCTCGTCAGCACGCTTCGTTCTTGCAGAATGATACTCTCATGCTGTTGCTAAGGTTTCCGTTGTATGCAGCGCTGCATCATAACTAACGTTTGGCTTTGTGGTAACGGTTGTGTGTCTATAATCCGAAGTTTTGATAGTTTGATCTCAGATGGTGTATACTGTAACATGCATGTCATGCATTTTAATCTTTTTAAACTTGGGCACTAACCGGGCCTTAACTTTGAGAGAAATGTGGAGATTGAGTCAACGTCTGTAGAAATGTATAGGAAAGAACCTTAAAACGTTCTGGCTATCAAACTTTGGGATTATCGATTTGCCGCCATGGTACTGCACTCGTTTTTATCATTGTAGTGGCTCTACTTGGGGTTCGGTTAGTAGTGGGATGGTTGATCGTTAGGGACCAACCGAATTCACGGGAAAAAATGCATGATTTCACGGCAGAATTTTTAAAATGTGTCAAATTTCACGGAAAATTCACGGAAAGAGTTTCAGAAATTTACGGGCCAGACAGACATTATTTCAAGGTGCTGTCCTAATGCAAATGAAGAAATTTCAGAACAATGAATATTTACTACACTAAGTCAAGACTCAAGACAGTCAATGTCAACTACTTAGTGCTAAAGTGCGACACGTGGCAAACAGCAACATTCGTACAAAAACTGCTGATAAAACTCTGGAATTGTCATAAATTAAACTAAAAGCGCTAAAATTCATGAAAAATCATGGATTTCACAGACATCAGCGTTTTTCACAGAATGAGGTTAGTTTCACGGAAAATGTCACGGCCCTGAAATTGTGAATTAAGTTGGTCCCTATTGATCGTCTCTGGGCAGGAAAATCATCTCAGTATGTAACCAGCCACCTAGTTCCACCATTTTATTACCTTGTCTGTGCTGACTGGTGATATGCTGAATTTTAGTGAAGTTGCTTTTTTTCGAGATATTGCTTTGGTTAACTGTAGAAACGTGCCTTATTCCAGGGACTTACTTCACTCTACAGACCTCCTGCAGCTGGTGAGAGCGGGCTTGCTGATCCCAGGGCAAGAATCCCCAAACTGTTTTAAGGAGAGGCTTGAGGGAACTGACAGATTCCTGATTCCTCATTGAATGATCTGAGGTGATCGGTTTGTTGGTATTGTTGCCTAAGAAGTGACAGTGTTGCACTGTGTTGGTGAAGAAATGGCTTCTAGTGCATCACTGTGGTTATGGGATTTAGCTGTATAAAAACTGATAATTACAGTAGTGCCACGGTTGTTTTGTCGAGATGCATGTATTTTGTTGACTGCCTAGTGTAGTCTGTCGTTAAATCTTGTATTGTAGTTATGACTTGTTGACCACAGTAACTTATCACTTAGGCACTGCAAATTTTAAAACATATACAGCTTATTCTACTTTTTGCTTATTTGCTTTGAAAATGAATATTGAAAGCATCCACTTTGTGTCTACCATTGCTTAATACATCTACTCTACCAGCATGGAAAAAATAGCTGTCAGTTGTCATCAGCCTAGAAAACATAATATATCACTGCTGCAATGACTTGCAGGTTTATGAGTGATGTAAGTATAATGTATCATTATCATGTGACTTCTTATTGCTTTATCTTGTCTTTGGATACCTGGCTGTCTATAAGGCTTTTGGTCTTAGGTGTTTTTGTTGACTGTGCTCACACTGTTGTTATTCATTTGGTGGAAATAAATTGACTGGGTGATTGATTAACTTATTTTCAGCTGGTGCTGAATGTTGTTGAACAAGGCAGAGAGATTTACCGATGTTTTGAGCCTGTTGTTGACTTGACTGGTAAAGTTTTGTGTGAATGCATGCAGGGAATATGGAAAAGCTGGTGGATGCCCACCCGCTTGCAAGACGTATTCATGTGTCACCTGTCAGGACTCCTCAGTCTAAGAGCATTTCAAAACCGTCATTGCCTAATGTGAGTTGAAACACAGTTGCTGATAATACATTTTTGTTGATAGTGATAACATATTTCAGCTGTTGCTGGTTTTGTTTTGGTACGCAGCTTATTGTAGGAGTAGGGTAAAGTTTCTGTGCTCAATATTGGGTTTTAGTCTGCAAATGCCAACATCATGTATCATGTTGACTGGCACTGTTTGAATATTCTGTAGCATCACATTTTTTCACGATGAGTCTGCTCTATAATTTAACATTCATTGACAAAAGAGATATTTTTGTAGCAAAGTAGGCTGTGTGTTTCCACTATGAAATTGTGTGTGCGGGGCCGAGGAATGCTTAGTACCATTTTTTGAAGACCAGGAACTTAATTCCTTTGCGTTTTTGTCTACTTTAATCATTGGTTATGTCTGTTTTTAGTCAACTATTGCTATGAATCTTGTACGAGTGCTAAATGCACCCATGGTCTTTTGTCATGTAGTTGGGGCACTGTAAAAGTTCTGAATTGATATTTTTATAATGTGATCAGTTAGACATAGACTCTATATCAAGAGCAGCAAAATGTTCGAGCACCACAGTGAATGCAGTATTGGATTATCACTGATATACGACTTTTTCTAGCAACTTAATTTATTTGGATCCACTGCAGCAGTAAGCCGGTGATGTTTGTCACACTGCTATAGGTATTGTGTATTTTACCATGCATTTGATGATGTGCACTGGCAGGATTCCGTGCTGCAGATGTGCCATGCGCGGAAGGAACAAACTATTCAGCAGATGCTCGATCAAGTGTCTCGTGAGTATGAAGTAAGTAGCACGGTGATCTGATCTTGCAAAACTTTGTAAAGATTTTTGAACAGCTGTCACAACACTCATCTTGTGGCCATTTTTGAGCTTAGCCTGTGTGGTAGCATGTCGTGTGGCATAACACAGTGTGTATTGAATTGTATTCAAGAAGGAATTAAGGAGGCACTGCAATTTGATGCTGTAGCGATATACGCTGTGTTTCAAAAAAACGTTCCACTTTGTGATTGTCCATATCTTCGTCAAATATTAACCGATTTTCAAAGTTTTTCCACTGTCACATTCTGTGGACAAATAGCAGTAGTGTGGTTATTAAAATTTCCAGCATACCTTAACTTCATCGCTGCACTACCATGTGAAACTTAAGTTATCAAAAATCACTAAAATCTTAGTAATACATATGCAAAAATTACCTTCTGAAACAACTTTCCAATAATTTTTATATTTAAAGTAAATAATGCTTAGTTTTTCATACATTTATTGTGTTTCTAAACAATGTCAGCAGATATTATTGTAAATAATAATTTTAATGCACTGGCGATACACTGGTAATGTAACATGCGTATAGCAACTAAGACAAGGCTTTAAATTAGATCCTATACAAGTTCAAAAAATACAGTTTGTGGAGAATTCTGCTGGAATTTCTAAACAGCAAAAGGTAAGAACTGCACAATACTAAAAAAAATTTGCAAAACAGGAAGCACGACGAAAGGCATGATACTGGCAGACTGAAGCATGCACGTAATGCATGTAAGAAAAAATGCATGTAAGATCAGAACGTGACCACTGTGGATTAACTATTGGGCCTACTAAACCACGAAGGCCAGAAACAAACACACCGTTCAGCACGCAAGATATCCACAAAGACGGGTCTAATACAGTATAGTGTCATGTAAATCTTTCGCCGCGATTTTGGTCTGAAGTGTCTTTCATCTTCCAGCATGCCTGTTGCTTATTATTGTTAGTTTTTTCATGCATTTGTATTTCGCAAGGTAGTGTAGAGACGCAGTTACGGTGTGGTGTAATATTTAGTTATTCTATTGCCAATTGCCCAGAGAGTGCGACAGTGAAAAAAAATGAAAATCTTAATATTTGTTAAAGATATGGACAACTGCAAAGTGGGACGTTTTTTGAGACAGTAGAATAAGACTGTGAATAAGGTTATAAGAATAAGAATATGTACAAAATTTATATGGCAAGTTCTTAGCTACTGCCAGAGTGTCTTGTACTGTACACATTTGCATTTAGTTATAGATAAGCGAAGATGAAACAAGTGACTTTATCTGCATAATTATGTTAGAATTCAAAGAAGCTAAAATATTACCTGTATGTCAAGATGTGGTGTATGTCAAGCTTGAATATATTTAATGAAAATAATCCGGCTGGTTATTTGTTTTCCAAACTCAGCATGCAGAAAGTAAGGCAGATGCATTATTGTTGCATGATACTAATACATTAAACTCATCAGTAGTAACTAATCTCGTGTCAAGTCATAAAAATTAAGTCGCAGGTTTTCAAGGCAAGAGCGAAACACAATAAATTCCCAAAATACCAACTTAAGTCAGCAGTTCAGGTTTCGGACTGGAGTTTTTAGTTCTGGTGCATGAGAGAGTAATACTGTGGTTATATGTAAGATAAAATGTTTTAATTTTTTTCCAGATGTTTTATTGAAGTTCACTGATGTCATTTATTAGCCGGTGGCTAACAAGACGTGTTATAAATGTGGTTGGACAGCAAATGCAAATGGAGTGCCAGCAGAATCCGACTGAGCTCAATTACCAGCGCATGGAGGCGAAGCAGCAGGTGCTACAGAGGTTGAAGTCTCAACTCAGTACTGTTAATACACCTCCCGCCGGTGATCACTTGGATGTAAGTCATTTTTGATCTGTTCTTAACATCTCAATTCTTATCTGTTGGAAGTAATTATTATTGAAAATAGGAATAGTTTGACCATAATCAGTGACATGTTTGTTTATGGTAATAACCAGTAATTGTATGAGAAATCTTAGGCTACGTTCACACAGACACGAGTATGAGTACGGGTCCGGGTTTGCGTTTATGGCTCGTAGAAGCTTCACTCGTATGAGTGGAACGTTCACAGTCACTTGTACAAGCACACAACTTCACGCGTATCGGCCATATTGAATAAAATTGAATCGAGGAAATGCTTCGCCATTAAAACAACAATATTCCATCACATTGCTAATAATTTTACTAACCACGTGCCTCTAACGATGAGCAGTTTTACAGTGATGTCATTTCTGACTTCAAATATGTGCCACAGGTTTTTTTATAAATTATATTAGTGCTATTTATGGGCAGTTTACTTCGCACGGGTTGGATACATGACCTGCATAGAAACTACTCGTATGAGTGAAATTTACAGGTAACCCATACTCGTATGTATGTGAATGGCCACTATTGAAATACACAAACTCATGTTTGTCGGACTCGTATTCATGTCTATGTGAATGCAGCCTTACTAGTGATATCCTTGTATTGTTAACTTCATAATAGGACCACATGATGTTCAGTAGTATAGCATTAGCATAATCATTTTGATGTGCATTTTGAGAGTGCATTGCATCACTTCATTGTATGGTCATTACTGTTATGTATTATTTTTTTTCACCATTTGTGTGCATGACATTCGCAACCAACCACAAAGCGAGTGACTGAGAGTTCCATAAGGCTATAGGAAAATTATGAGAAATACTGTGGAATTTTCAGTTACTGGAGAGTTGGTCATTTTAGTTGGATATTGCCCTTTGTCGGTCATATGTAGTCGACTGGCAACTTTGCCAGAGTCGTGCACATTTTTTCCAAATATTTTCAGATATTTTTGTTGGACGTTCTTTGTGGCTAGACAGGTTTGATGTGGGTTTGAACTTGACACTGTCGAATAAATGTACTACAGCTGTGAGTTTAGTTGACAGCAGGATACTCATAAGTGGTTCTCAGTTGTGCAAGGGTTTTTGTTTTTTCCTGTCTGATGTGGGTTTGAACTCAATGGGATGGTGTTGAGGAGGATATGCTCAGTTGTGGTGTGCCTTCAGATGATGCACAGTTAGGTGGAAATGAAGAATGAAGTGAGTGAGTTGAGTTTAACATCCAACCCGACACAGTATAGGTCATTTTGGAGACGGCCTAATGACCTAAAAATGACCTAAACCTAAGATTGTATGAACTCTCTATTTAAATGTGTGTATGTGAAAGCAATGGCACAGTTCTAATAATCTTCCCTGTTATCCTCCAGACAGTCATTAATGTCAGAATGCTGTCTAATGGAGGACAGGGGTAGAATGAAGTTGTGAGAAACTAGCTAAGCTGGGCGTGCTGTGAAATGGATGTTGAAAGCCATATATGGTGGTGTTGTGTTGCTGCCAGGTGATACTGTCTTCTGACAGTCTTGATGATGCTCAGATCGATGATTCCAGTGCTAGGCACAGATTATCAAGTGTGGAAACTTCGGATGCTGCACATCCGGAACATAATTTGCCTCCTTTTTCAGTTACGATGCAGGTACTTTCATATGTCAGCTTTGATACTTTCTTTGTACTACTTTGTGTCACTGCTCGAAAACTGTGTTCTACTGTGCATTTAGATTTGGTTGATACTTCGATAATGATGTCTGGAAAATGCACATGTCTTGGTTGGATTCTAATTGACTATCTCCAGCGTTACAGCATTTTACGTGTGTGTGACTGCAAAGTATCTGAAACAGAAATTTATGTGATGATTATTTTACATGAATGGCGCATAGCCCATGGACCAATCACAGTTTGAATCGGCGTCATGCGCTATCTGAATCCAGGGTTTCAAGAGTTGAACAAGAAATTTGAGCTGGTGCTCATGAGATGCACGAAAGCCTATTGCATTTCCTGTTCACAAATTGTCTTAGTCTGTCTCTAGCCATTTCGTCGCAATTCACTCTTGAAGCATTTGCCGCAGCCAAAGATCACAAAAATCAATAAAACCCCTTATTTTGGGAGTTCATGGTCTTTCAAAGTCATTGATGTTGATACAACTAAAAAGATCATCACTAATGCTTGTTGTGATAGGCAGCATGCCCATGCCTATCTGCAACCACTTTCACAAAAGACTGGCCAGCAGCGGTAAAATAACTTTTATGGAGGTACCATTCTTTGATGCCTTTGTGCTCAGGTTTCCTTGAATGTAAAAAATTGAGACTGGAATTAGCGTTTGTACACTGAGTAGTACTGTATGTTTGTGTCAAGCCATCAGATTCGGTCGCAGCTGGAAGGAGAAGTGGTCGTGTGAAGAAAGAATCGGTCGGGGTTTTGTATATTGGTGGCATAATCAAGAAAGAGGTTTCGTTGTCTCGGTCTCAGTCTGACATTTGTCAGCGCAACAGGCCGCCTCCTGGCGATGACGTTCTTCGACCAACAGTTTCCACCAACGAATTAGGAAAAATTAAGGTTTGTGCATTCATGCATTTGTTTTTTAAAATCAATATTGCTGGGATAGCAGTTTTGCTGATATATTGCATGGTGTCTGGTAACTAAATGCATAATGCATTAATTTTGCATTTAATGCTTTGCCACTGTTGGACTTACAGAAGGGCATCAGGCTTAAAAAGAGCCGTTTAGCACTAGACCGCTGCACTTTGTTTTAGTATACATCTTTGCATAGGAAAGTGGCTTGTTTTGTTACGTGCAACAGCAGCTACTGCTGTAGAGCGCATCTTAGCCATCACAATTCTGTCTGTCTGTCCGTCCATCACACTGGTGGATCAGTCAAAAACAGTGCAAGCTAGAGTCACCAAATCTTAAACGTCGGCTGCCTGGGGAACCGTAAAGCTTTTCCATAAATTCGAATGAGGTCATCTCGAATGAAGGCGCTAAATGAGAGGAGGTAGGGAAAATTTGCGATTTTCAGTTGATCCGGCGTTGGCAGAGCGAGACCGGTGTCACCCTTTGGTGAGTACAAGTAAAACACTATAGATATATAGCCGCCAGTCGTCTGGCGCCCTTTGGCGACTGATTTTGTTTTACTTGGCTTTCAAACATGCATCGCTGTTGCGCATCTGCCTTTGCGTTAGCAGGGCTTTTTTGTTATAGTTGTGCGGCTTATAATTGGACATTCAGAGGACGTTTATTTGTTTTATGTTGTGTGTTAACAGCAGACTTCAGTGCCAGTCATAAGACCTGGCAGTTCATCGAGTTCAGGCTCTTTAGCGAAACTTTACCGTGGCAAAATGTCTCGGAGTCAGTCCAAGTCACAGGATGGCAGTAACTCGGATGATCCACCTTTCGAGATGTCTTCACATGTGAGTGAACTGATGCTTTAAGGCAGTGTACTGTGCATGTACCTCAAATTGTAACCTAATTTACGGCAGGGTTGTCATGCCACTGAGGCTCAGGCCATGAGTCATGTAGACGTACCTGCCCACTTCTGGTATTAAGTACTAAATAATCACTGCAGGAATAGCAAAGAGTGCACTTATCTGGAATTAGATCCATCGACCCATTGGGTGTCCTGACAAAACCTGGACACAGTGATATATGCTTAGGCTTAGGAAATAAGGTTAAGGATAGAGTTAGGGTTAGGAGTTAGAGTTAGAGATAGGTATAGGGTTAGGGTTAGGAATAAGGTTAAGAATAGGGATAGGGTTAGGTAAGGGTTAGGGTTCGTTTAGTGGGCTAGTTTTGATGGTCTAGATTTTGTTGGTCGGGGTTTTGACAGGGAACCGACCCATTGTATCCACAATAGTCTTCCCCCCAATCCGAGTGACTTTTAGTTAGTGCAGAAATGGTAAAGCTACATCAAATAGAAGGGCTTACGCAAGCAAGCTGTCAGCTATGTGAATCTGCAAGACGTCCGTATTTTGTCACGTAATAAAATGTTTGATACTGTTGTTAAACTAATGCTAATAGCATTTATTCAAGTTGTAGAGTTAAGCCGTTAGAAAATTTGAAAACCAGAAATGACTGTATACTTAAAGCTACATTTGGAAGATTTTTGTGCTCACCGCATATCTGTTGGGTTAATCTTATGTTTTTTAAACATTTGATATAACACAGCTTTATTAAATGCTTTACTAAATTAAAATTAATAACAGATAGAAATCTGACTTACTTTTATTGTGATGTTATTTGGCTGTTAGGCTTCTCATGGTGCTGGCATTATGCATCCACATCGTTCTGATATCAGATGTCCAGAGGATGAGGAATTCTCATCATCTGAAGATGATGTATGTTTGCTTAGTCTTCATTGAGCACTGAATGTGCTTTCTGGTGGTTGAACATATGCTACATTTGGCACATATTTGTGGAAACTCAAGTAACCGTCTTTGTAATTTTTAGGCATGTTGAAAGATCAAATTTTTCAGCCATTTTAAAGCTTTGGAAGCAAAGTGTATTAAATTTGATGAACAAGTTCATACAGTTTTCACGTTTCATGAAAATGTTGTATTTGCTAACTGCCATATGTGAATAATTTGAACAGTTAAATGCATAATGTGATTTCAGGTAGTTTTTGTAGCTTCAGTAAAAAAAAACATACTCAGCTGCATAATTATAATTACTGATATAATTGAGTAAATAGCAAATTATGTTGTCAGCTAATTGAGTAACAGTTTCAACTCGTAATATATCAGTTGTTGTTTCGTGATTGTAGATTGAAGATCAGGGTGTGTTCAGTGACTTCAGCAGTTTACGGAACCATCCCGCTCACTTGGCTGTGTTTCTTAACTACCTCATCACAAACAGTGATCCTGTAGTTCTGGTATGCTGTTCAGTCTTTAGTCAGGGGTTTCTATCCCTGTACTTGGTGGGTGCGTCTTGCACCTATTGAAAAATAGGGAGGTAGCAAACTTCCTCTTCCCTTATTTTTCATTGGGCAATTTACACTGGACCCTTAACAAAATTTCCTCTTAAATAGGGGATGGAGCCCTAAAAGGGGGACTTAAGGCCATAAGTGGGGGGAAACTTGAGCAGATTTTGGATCCATATTTGGGTGATAGAAGCCACTGTCTGTATTTACTTAACTTTTAATAGTGTCAGTTAATGCATTGACTGATTGACTTTTTGTATGTTTTATTTATGTAGAACCACACTCTGTCAAGTTTTGATCTGATTTTGACTTATCTGTATTTACAAGCTGTTGCTGGAAGGAGGTTATTTTTTACCCATATATGTCTGTCTCTGTGTTTTTATATCTGCATGATAACTCCAAAAGTAATGGAACAGATTTTGATGGAATTGGTTTAGAGGGAGATGTGCAGTGAAGCCCAAGGCTGTTAGGAAATGCATCTGAGCTACCCAAAGTACTCTTACAGCTATTCCTAGAAGTTTACTTTTAATGTCCAGCTTAATTTTGACTAACTCTGGAAGAATAGTTGGTTTAACAGAAATTGAAAGAAAGTTAAATTTAGGGAGTTATGTACCTCACTGCATCAGATTTATAATAGCATGTATAAGTGTTATGGTAGTTAAAGGAAATTGCTGATTTGGTGATACTGTTTTTGCAGCTGTTCTATCTGGTGACTGAGGCATATTCGCAGTACACTGGCAAGGATGTGAAGGACATGCGCCGATGGGCATATGAAATCTTCTCAAGTTTTCTATTTGAAAAAGCTGTGAGTTTCACACAAATGTCACTAGCCGTATTTTTAAATTTTCATCTTCATTTGTTCTCCTATATATATAGATATACATACATATACATATATATATATATATATAGATATGTGTTTGCAGGGATAGCCTACTTTTTTATGTCCTGCGTATGTGATAACCACACGCGTCTGGGATAACCGCACTTTTTCGCGTGCGGTTATCCCATCGCGATCAGCAGCTCCTGATACGTGCACATTTGACTTATTTACTGATTTTAGCTGATCCGGGATAGCCGCACGCTGCAAAACGGGGACTAATCTAACTGTGCTGTTATCCCAGACGCGTGACATATGCATGTAGAAGACACTCGCTAAACGCACGTGTATATACACATGGTATATTTCGTATGTCATGCGCCGGGGTTAACCGTACAAAAAAATGTACATACAATGTAAGGGCATCCCTGGCGCTCACTCGTGCCAAGCGCCAGGGATGCCCTTACATTGTATGTACATTTTTTTGTACGGTTAACCCCGGCGCATGACATACGAAATATACAATGTGTATATACACGTGCGTTTAGCGAGTGTCTTCTGCATGCATATGTCACGCGTCTGGGATAACAGCACAGTTAGATTAGTCCCTGTTTTGCAGCGTGCGGCTATCCCAGGTCAGCTAAAATCAGTAAATAAGTCAAATGTGCACGTATCAGGAGCTCCTGATGGCGTTGGGATAACCGCACGCGAAAAAGTGCGGTTATCCCAGACG
>Ga0209367_1001389_pt1 | contig 29586 bp, 24 predicted proteins | sample WorMetLIZISLAND2_FD_187412 | JGI IMG/M metagenome (GOLD analysis project Ga0209367, IMG submission 187412) | Marine gutless worms symbiont microbial communities from Max Planck institute for Marine Microbiology, Germany - Olavius geniculatus... ...
GGCGCTGCCTTAAACTATAGTTATGCCATTCCATGCTAAGGCAGAAAGCGCTATCGTGTTGCTGCTAGATGGGCCTGAAAACTATCAGAAGATTTCCGTGGTCTATCCCAGGAAAAACCCGTGGCTCCTACAAGACCGGTCCGTCCCCGATAGGGTAAAGGCGCTTCCAGCGAGGAGAACTAAAGGAAAACAGTATTGGGTAGTGCAAAAATGCCAATTCATAAAAATTCCCGCGGGAATTTTGCGAACGGCGAATTCCCGGGAATTCCCGAACGGGAATTCCAGGTGGCCTTGTATCCAAGGTCAATGATGTTCATATAATTTGAAAGTTAATATGTCACTTCCTGTTAATGATTAATAGTAACCTTCTTCTTCTTCTTTTCCAAAAATGCACATATCCTCTTGCGAAGTAATGTCGTGTCTTGACCGTATGTCAATCAAATATAATGAATATTCAATAGGCCCTCATCGTTTGTAGTAACACACAACTCGTTTCCGCCGTTCCGGCGATTGGGGCGATACAGCATTTAATTTACATACTGATGTAGGTGTCGAACTGGATTTGTTTACTTTTGTGTTGTTTTGGTTCGCAAAAGATGTCATTTTTGCTTATTATTCGCTGTCAGTTTGGCGGTTTTAACTGCACTGCCGTCTGCAGGTTGGCTTTCTGATTGTTGCATAGCAGAAATTAACAGACGAATGCAGTTTTCCGTGCACTGTTCCCGGAAAAGGAAAATGTCTACTCTGAAGCTTCTGGATGATATTCTGACTGGCTGCACTCAGAGTGGGTACTGAGTACTTCAGATATGCTCCACGCGTATGCATAACTGTTATAGCATTGTCGACAGCTATTTTCGAGTAGGTCAGTGAAGCATTATTTGGTTAGTATCATATTGAATGCGTCTTTCGGTTACTCAGTATCCTTGATGATGGGCGTGGCACATTTGAGATGAAAAAGCTGTTATATCAGTTTAGCCTGCGCTGATAATAGCATTTGCCCCGGTTAGAGGTGAATAATGTACTGTACGCCGGGCTTTTAGAAGCAGAATACATAGACTACATTGATTACATTAAGTTATTGAGTTAAGTTACAGTTACATTGAGTTATTAAGTTAACATTAAGTTACTGCATTGATGTTGGTTTCATGTCTTAGTGCACTGTAATGGGATATAGCATACACAGCAAAGAAAAAACAGTAAGCAGGTGATTAATATTGTTTAAATTGATGATCTAATTAGTGATATATACCAGGAACCAGGTACCCGGACCTGATTCCAAAATTTATTACCCGGTTCCAAATCTGGGTAATTGCTACCCATTTTTGCACTGATTACTTACTTAATGAAAGCGATAAAAATTTTGCTAATTGCAGCCTTTGTGGCGAAATTCAGTACTGCAAGGGAAATTCAACTTCAGCCATTTTCCTTGATGGACTATACATGTTTGGTATCACACGACATAAAATTGATATTATAGATGTTTCATGTGAAAACCTAAACTTCTGAAAAAATATGGGGTGTTTACACGTAACTTCGTTGTCATTTTTTTCACTTGCTTAAAGTTAAAACCGGGTCTGGGTACCCGGGTAATTCAGTACTCGGTTCCTAAAACGGGTAATGCTGCAAATCACTAGAACTGATGCTCCTTGCAGGTATGTGAAACATTGTTAATTGAATACAGTGACACTTTCCTAGTGTCTGTAATACATTGACATACCATCTGAGAGTTCCATTTCTCTTTGTTTAAGTTTATTGATACTTTTAAATGCTGTTAAAACTTATTATCTTTTCTCTTTACTAATCTTAATGGCTTATTGGCTTGGCATAGCAGTAACACGTTTCATCTCAGGATCAGTGAAGTTACTCTACGCTGTGCCAGCTTAGTACTTGGATGGGTGACTGCCTGCAAGCAGGTAAACCATTTCGGTATGTAACCATCCACCTAGGTCAACTCAACCTTCCATCCCTTTAGGTAGGTAAATCGAGTACCAGCTTATCTGGCTGGGGTTAAGGTGGGGCCCATTCACCTGTTTTGGGTTGCAGGTAACACTGTGATCCCATATGGCAGGTGACGCTCCATAGCTCTGAGATGCTTTTCATTAAGAGCTATACCACTAGCTTTTAATTTTTTTTGTGTTTCTGTACTATATAAATCGATTGTGTATTGTATTGTAATGAGTTTTACATTTGGTGATTATACACGAAGAATGATGCCACTCAGTTGACACTGTGTTTTCGGGGAGGGGGAGCATGTTGCTATCTTCTAAAGATTTTGCTAGGAATGGTTTGAAGTTCTTTCTGCTTTTGTCCAAGGTTTACATTAGAGTGCTTAAATGAACATTGCTTACTGTACAGTGTACACCATCTGTTGTGTGTGGTGAAGAATTGTCATCTTTGGTTGTGCAGTTTGGAGTGAGTATGTTTCATCGATGGCCGAGGTTTGAGGTCAGGATCTTGTGATTGTGACCAATGATGAAGTTTTGCTGGAAGAAGAATCACTCTGAAGGTTGGTTATTTTCATAGATGTAAAAAAAACGTTTTTTACGTTTTTTATTCTTGCCACGTTTTTTACGTTTTTCAACTTTTTTTATTTTGCTCAAGGTTTTCCATTTTTAAAAACGTGCATTGAAATCCCATCAGAAGCTTCGTGAAGCACTTTTGAGACAGCAGAAACGAATTAATATAGGTCATACTGGTGTAGTTTACTTAGTTAGTCCAAATATACTAAATAAAACTTTTTTAACTAGCATATTTAGTTAGTTTAATGCTGTTGTCATACGACCACACAGCTGAGTTGAAATTAAATCAAGTTCTCTTTATGTAAACTATTATTCCAGGTATACTGCGCTTACAGCATTAGGCATTAGGCAAGAAGTTGAACACATTATGGTCAACGTTTTTTATTCAACGTTTTTAAACGTTTTTTATTCTTGCCACGTTTTTTACGTTTTTAAACATTTTTTAAATTTTTCCTGGAACGTTTTTTTTTGCATCTATGATTATTTCACTGTAATGGTACAATTTTCCTATGTACATGTATTGCATAGTTTGCACAAATGCATTACAACTGCAGTGTGTAACTGTAATGCAAGATTTTTTCATTTGTGTGCTCCACACAAGAAGCACTGACTTCAGCCTGTCTAAGTTTGCTTCAAGTCTTTGAAGGAGGGATTTACAAATTTTTGTTGGGTCTGCTCACTGGACATATCGACTTAATTCAGCATTTTACTCTAATAAAGATCAAATCAGATGCACTTTGTCCTCTGTGTCAAGAAGAGAGTGAAGCTTTTCTGCATTTTCTTGGTAGATGCAGTGCTACTATGATCTGTTGACATCACATTCTAGGTTCTCATCTAATGCATTGCAATGACCTAAGCAAACTGTATTTGTCTTCTTTCTTTAAGTTTACCAAGGCTTCTAAGAGATTGTTTTAGCCTCTTGGCATATCGGGGATGCGCATTGGGCCCCTCATCATAGTGGCATCAGTGCTGAGCAAATAGCTCACTCAAAGATTGCATAAGGGTTGCATAAGAGCTGCTGAACTGCATGCACTGTACCAGTTTCTGGCTTGACTGCTTACCAGTGTCTGTTATAATTTAGCACTAACATAATGTAAAGAAAAGTTAAGCTGTCCTAACGCCAGAGCAGTGTATCCCATGCTTGGCACTGATCTCCATTTTCTCGGCCCTTGGCCAGATGCTAGCTTATGCTGTGAGACCAGAGATACGGGGTTTGTGATGTGGTTTCTTCGTCTGCTTCTTCTTCTTGGCAAACTCTTGTCAGATCATTGCTGTGCTGATGACTTGGCACCAAACGTCTCTTTTGTCCTCCAGGCAGTGTGAACTCTGAAGTTCTGGGGTTGGCGTCTTCATCGACTGTTCTGAGCCAGGTTGTTTTTGGATGCTTGGCCGGTCTTCTCCAGTCAGCTGGGGGGTTGGAGTGCAGCGGCTATGACTCGGTGATGATCTTTCGTAGGGGCTGCACGAGCTAAGTGAACAAAGTACCTTAGGCGGTGATGCGGCTGTCTTTTAATTATTCTGTAGTCCTGGTTCGGCCAGTTCACTAGTATGAAAGGTTGTGTGTGCTTGCATGAGTAAAATTTGTGTGGTATAGCCCAAATTCCATTATGCCGACTTTTCGACAAAGTCTGCGACTGTCAGACGCAAATCATGAAAGTCCACGACACAAATCATGTCACTGACTTTCATGGTTTGTGTCATGGACTTCCGTGATTTGTGTCCGCAACAAAGTCCGTGGACTTTGTCTCCGACTCCCCTGCATTGTAAGGGGCTATATTCCACTAGAGCGACACAAACGGGTTTGTCGCGGACTTGTCACGGCCTTTGTCGCAAACATTTTGACATGTCGAGATGGTTTGTGTCTGTGACTTTCGTGATTTGTGTCCACTACTTTCCCCGCGGGGAAGTTTTGGTGAAAGTCAGCGTAATGGCATTTGAGCTTATGTAAGCATTTGCTGTGCACTGAAGCTGTTCATATGGGTTAACATAATCACTAGAGGAAGGCATCTGGAGTCTTCTCTAGTCTCTTTTTATTTTTTAGCAAAAACAAAACCATCTGCCCTGGGGTCACTAAGTACAGTGATTATATCCAGTCCATTCAGTGTAGTCTTATTCAGTTCCATCATTACAGTGATAACAGAAGACAACTGCACCAGCAGCAGCCATAGCTTTGCTTTGACTCTGTTCAAATGCAGCCAGACAGACAGTTTTAGCAGTTATACAGTTAGCAGAATGTATCTGATTGCATTGCTTTAGCAGATGTGTGATTATTTGTCACAGTGAATAGTGATCTAGTGCTCTAGTCAACCTTGCCCCCTGTCCTCCAATAGACAGCATTATCACATTGCTGACTGTCTGGAGGACAGCAGGGAATATTATTAGAACTAACATTATGCCAATTACATATGCATGCATATAATGGAGTTCTTACAATTTTAGGTTAACGTCATTTTTGTATTCTTGTGTTTCATGTTTCTGTAAAGATTAAACTTTCTGTTTATTGTAAAGTTTAAACTTACCATTTCATTATTGTGTCTGTGTGCATTCTGCCTGAAAAGGCTGTCCTCGAAATGATCTATACTGTGTCGGGAGACGTTAAACCCTACTCACTCACTCACTCAACCTTGAAGCTGCATCTTTTAGTCGTTCCTATGGGCAGCAGTGACTGGCAGTGCTATACTGGGGGGTCAGCCGCCTTAATCTCCTTATAGTTGGTCAGTCGGTGGGGTCAGTCTCCCCTTAATGTTCTATGAGTTGAATTGAAGTTTTTTTAGATATTACTGGACACTTTTTTGTTGCTGGTTGAGCGACCTGAAGGGCACACTGACCCACATAAAAAATCTGATCTAAATTACAGTTTTTGGTGGGAGTTTGGGATTTGGACTAAAATGGAGTAACAACTGACCAGTTTGAACCAAAGATGAAAGTAATTGTGTGGGTGAGGTTGAGCAGCCCCATCTCTGCCTTCCCCCCCAGGCCAGAGTGTGGTTGTCACTTGCTGGTGTATTGTGTTTCAACTGCTAGCAGATGTCTAGATGCATCTGCCTGCACTGTCAGTGACAGACTGGCAGTCTGTCTGTTAGTTTATCTCTGCAGCTATTGAAATGCTTTCTGTGCAGTGTTTTTGTTGACTGGCCCAGCGTGTGTGCTAAAAACATCTTTACATTCCGCCACATTGTGTTGCCTAGATTATACTTCAGTTCAGATATTGTGAATTGCTGTAAAACTTGCATACTATTACTCCAATAAGCACAACATTTAGTGTGGTAGTTCTTGTTAATTTAGGATTATACAGTCTTGGATTTTGCGTTTTTTATAGGGCTGGTTTTCCTTGAGTGTACTTTCTGTTGATTATTTTGAGCATGATTTTCTGTGCTAGTGCAATTTTTGTTGAGAAAGACTTGTCTTTAAGACAACTGCTTTAAATGATATAGCTTTTTATGGGAAATGTATCTCAGCTATGGAGCATAACCTGCCATATGACATTATACAGTATCAGCTGCCACTTGATGCAGGTGAATGCACCTTACTTCAACCCCAGCCACACAGAGGGATAGAGGGCTGAGTTAACTTTAATGGTGTTGGTTATACGTCGGGATGGTTCATCTGTCCCATTCAAGTACTAACCACTTGATAATGACCTGACCCGGCATTGAACCAATAATGCCTTGATCAGAAGTTTGAGACCCTGCCATTATACTAGACTACACATTTTGTCAGTGCTAGTTACGCATGGTGCATTTGTGACATTTGTCGGTGTTTGCGTGTTCAGAGAGAGAACGTCGTATTAAAGCAAATGACTCCACGTTCAACAATTCGTTCAGCTATGAAGTGAGTTGATTTCGTTGTGAATTTGGAAATGCTGTCCAGTCTGATAGCCAACAGGAATGTTACAAGACAGGCCAAAAGCTGGGGACTGGGAAGTCTTTTTGGGAAAAATTTCAACTGTTAACTTTCATGTTTCATGCAGCACCTATGTGTCTGGTTTGTGGCAGATTTTACAATATTTAGTTTTTGTACTGTCTTTTGTTTATATAGAGTGAAGTGGTGAATATATGGATTGCGTGGTTATGTGATGGTTATGCTGTGGTTGTAGAACAATCGTATAACCACGTCCAAGTACACAGCCGTGAGTTTCCTGCCGAAGAACCTGTTTGAACAGTTCCAGCGGATAGCAAACGCCTACTTTCTAGTTCTACTTATCCTGCAGGTCAGTCAATATTACCGGAATGGAAAAGATCTGTCTGTGATAATCTACAGCTATTTCGACTACTAATACTGTTTTTTTTATTGTCCATTTTTTCTTGAGTTAATTGGGGGTTAACTATGGTGTGGTAGCAAATCTCCAGCTTAGTAACTTTTGCCATTTACTGGAATGAGACACTTTATATTTTACAGGCTTTACTTGTCTGCAAACTGTATGAATGGGAATTGAGAGGTAAATTGAAAAAGTGATAGATACTATACTGTTGGCATTATTTGGCTGGACTGATTATAGTAATGTTTATCAGTAAATAAGTGAAGTTAAAGGTCCATGGCCACGGTCAAACTGACTTATGAAATTTTTGTAGACCTCAGTTAGACATTTCACCTTGCATGTATATTGTGTTAATTTGAGCTTTATAAGTGTATGAAATTAATGTCTGAATATAACAAGAAATGGCGTTATGTTACGTTATGCTGAAAAATCTGATCTTGGCAAGTGGCCGGAAGTGACGTCATCAGTTGAATACAGTCAATGTTTACCAATTTATTTTAATATTTTTAACGACACAAAAAATACTGTGTTGCATGACAACTGCAGCAGTACATATATAGAAAATATGATTTTACAACGATTATGTTTCTATGCATATTTTGCATTGACGAAGTGTTCAACTGGTGATGTCATCAGCCTGTCAACATGGTGGTTTGTTTTCTATGGCATTTTTGTAGATCGTTGATTTCAAGTGTAAATTTCTTCGCGTTGATTAAACGCTGATCGCTGATATTACTACGAAAATTATCAGAAAATTATGCTGTTTTAGGAAAATAGATAAAACGTATATGCTAATTTTGGTGTCCATGGACCTTTAAATAGTATGCATGATTCAGGGATAGTTAATACCCAGGGTACTGTGTGGGGCAGTACTCAGTACGATTGTTACTGTTATTTTTGCTGTTATTTTTTCAGTCTGACTGCCTGTAGCTGATCTGAATTGCCTTCTACGATGTAGTCCACATTCACTTTATAAACTGTTTCAGTAGGTCTTTGGTGTTTCTATTAAAACCTAAAAATGCAAAAAGAGCTTAAATTTAAAACATTCTAGGTTTTTAACAGCCATCTCCTGACTGAATGAAGTTGTGCTGTTGCTACTGGTGGTATTGATTAATTGACGAATTGATCAATTGATGGTGGTGCAGTCAATTCCTCAGATATCATCTCTGACGTGGGTCACAACTCTAATTCCTTTAGTCACAGTTCTGCTAGTAACGGCTCTCAAGGATATTATCGATGATGTTGTAAGTCAGATATTTTTACCCCCTGAAGTTACCATTGCAATCAGTCATGTCTCGTGCCAACTTACTCGACCCGGGTTCGCTGCACGGAATGGCTAAATACCTTCCCAGCATGCATTGTGACCCTTTCAAACACTAATTGCCTTCATTGCTGCAGTGCACTGGCTGAACGATATTATGTACGTATACGGCCTGTTTTTCCGACCAAAAGTGATATCAGATTTTCTTCCATAATAGAAGTGATTCTCAAGGTGGTTCTTCTTTGAACTTAGCCGACTGAGGTATGAAACCATGTTGCTGTTGTACACTTTACAGTGTCAGAACGGCAACTGTGTGGTATAATATTCCAAGCTCCAAATGTTTGAAGACTACTATGAACCTCTTCTGAGACTATCTAAAACAGAACTTCTTCCTTTGAACATATTAGCAAAGTACCCGCCTTACGGGCGTGTTAAGATATACTTTGCTAGTGAAGTGAATGCACACAAGAGTTTGGGAGAGGTTGTACGCAGTACGTGGTACGTAGTCCTAATAACGTGCAGCGGGCGCCACTGATCCAGTTGCCAGCGTGAGCCGGCACGTCTCAGAGACTATGAAATTCATGGCCGGCCTTAAGGCCTTAGGCTGGGACCTTTAAGTGGCCGTCATTCACCAGATGTCGCCACGAAGCTGAGCACTACTGACAGAACTTGACAGAATCAGCGGGGAAAGAAGACCCAGCAACTCAACCCCCGCCCCCTCAAGCTGCCCGTGGGGCAGGTGGAAGGCAAGGTTGGGGCACGTACATGTACCTAAGGGCCAAGGACTCAAACGCCGCGGTCGGGGTTTGCGACCGTGCAACAGGGAAGGCGCCAGAGGGGGCTGACAGACAGACAGACAGGCTATCCGCGCATTGTAGTAAGATAGTGATGCTGTTTAAACATTAGGGAAACGCCATTGAGCAGTGCACTCAGCATTCACCAACTCTGATATGTACATAATTGTGCCTAAGTACTTCCAGACCTACGAGGCCTATAGCTCACAGCTGATTTCCGTTTAAACTGTAAGTGGAAGACCACACCAATGGGGCTGGTGCATCATGTGGCATATCTGTTTATGCTCCATGTTTTGCTGGTGCACAATGCGCCTGTCTCTAGAGGGATGGCCAGGCTGAGTTGACCTCCTGTATGGCTGGTTACATATGGAGATGATTTACTGCACTTGGCTGTGACTCTTATGCACATATGTTTTTTTTCTAATACGTTCTTGTATTTATACCATAATCCATGTCACCAAAATCCGGTTGATGGTTTTTGGGCCATACAGTACTTCTCTAAAAAGTTTCGTTAAAATCTGCTAGCAACTTTTGGATTAATCAGACCGATGGACCCTGGTAGAGATTTATGCTGTCTGAGTATTTTCTGGTAGTTTATTTTTTTCAGATTATTGCTATCTTCATGGTGTGCCAACTAACATGGCAGAACTTTCTTATGTGACCGATGCTGCTGACATTTTGTCTGCAATAACTAATTATAATTCATATTTTTATAACTAGCACTGTCGAGTGTATGCATTTGCTAATTGCAATCGTGTGATTCGTCACCATCAAAATTTTAACCAACTGCAAAAGCTCTTTTTTTACACTCCCTGAGTGTGCTTAAAACATTGCTAAAATTATTCACAAAGCTGGCAGTCTAAGTCAGTAACTTTTCCTGTCAAAATGTTACTTCAGTGGCCCCATTGGTGCTATTTTTGCTCTGAGTTTTTGTTTTGTACAAGATTTGATTCGGCATTTTATTGCCAATAAATTGCTGCTATCATCAAGGTGACCACAGCCTTCTATCGTATAATAATGTGTATTTTTTCAACTAAATGTGCATCAAATCTGTTGACTTTATGCTCTGTCAGAATAATAATTGTGCGATTATCACGATTAACAGATTCATCACTCGACAGTTCTGGTGAAAGCTAACAAGTTTCATATATTAACTGTTTACTTTGGTTGTATGCTAACACGGCTATTTTCCTCTGCTGCTGCTGCTGACCACTGCACCTAACTAATGAATAGCTCATACCTGAGATTTCTTCACTGACTCCACTGACAACGCTAATACCTCTCGTCGCCGTGCTTGCTATCAGTGCTATCAAAGACGCCGTTGACGACATTGTGAGTTACATATTCATTGCTGCTTCGGTTATCTTTGCTTTATTTGGATACTTTTTTGTTGTTTTCTTGATTGCTCTATTAGTAGAGTATTTCATAATTTTGTTGATATTCATGGATCATCGGTGTCATCAGTTTTAGGTTTGGGGCACTCATTACTGAGTTATGTAAGCTTTGCAACATTTATGCTCTGTACACATGTCACTTTATGAGTTATTTCTAAGTAAGTTAGTAAGTAAAGTATAGCGTGTCTGTAGCTCATAGCAGCATACTTTTTATTGTTCCGGCATTTATGATGAGCACAGGAGTGTGAGCTTTTGTTGACAGAGACTCTGCTTATATGCAAACATTGTCAACTTGCTGTATTGACTTTTTTCTGTGTGCAATTTTTAATACATTATAGGCCTATATAGCACATGACTACAGCCCATAGCAGTGTAGTTTAGATTGTTCTGGCATTTATGGTGAGCACAGGAGTATGAGCCTGTGTTGGGTGTCTGAGGGCTGTTTCCAGTGGGGTCCAGGGGCATATCGGTGGTGTTAAGGTTAGGGAGTGAAGCCCCCTGAAGCTGAAGGCTATTTTGCACGATGGAAAAAATTCTCACAAAATTGGTACCAGTATTTTGCTTTGGTCAAACGTAATTTGGAAAAAATTTATATATGCACCAGAACATTGGTTCGGACCTGCTGAATTGGCCGCAATGGTCCTGGTCCACTTTTAATTATGTAAACTGTCAAAAAACATGTGCCACTACCTATTTGGCATTGTCTAAACTATTGATTTAGAAGACATAACGTTGCTGTGTTAGTTACAGAGCGTAATCTGGTACCATCAGGGCACCTGACTTTTATTGGAGACCTAGCTTGTATTGAAACGAATGACTTAGTCCCCGACTTTTAATAAAGATCTAGCTACTATTAGAAGTTTTCTGGCATTGCACGGTTGAGTGGTTGGTTTTCACGTGTGCTGTTGTCATAGCAACGCCACCGTAGCGACAGTCATGTAAACAACCGGTTGTCGAGCGTGCTGCGGGACGGGAAACTGGTTGATGAGCTGTGGCATAAGGTGGTCGTAGGAGACGTCATCAAGATGGACAACGACCAGTTTGTTGCCGTGAGTATTACTGCCACTGCTATTACTACTACTACTATTACATTGCGTTTCAAAATTAGCGACACCCTTTGCTTTAAACATGCCCACCGGTAATTCAGTTTGTACCAATATGGCGTTACATACTGCAGTTGCTCAAGCAGAAGTGACGTTTGTTGATGCAATCAAAATAACATAAACAATAACAAAATGGTGTTTTCTGCAGATGATCATGTTATAATTAAGCTGTTGAGGCAAAAGAAAGGGTATGGTGCTGAAAAGTTTGTCGCAGCATTTCCCAGCAAACCGTGGACGATGTCGAGATTAAACAAACGGTTGCCTAATACTGGAACTTCACACTTTGAGGCGACCTCACAAAAGCCGCTGTAACTATTGTTTGCGTAAATAGATTTGATTGAAATTTGGCTTTTTGATTGCCAATAGATGGTGCATTGTTGATGTAAAATTTTGTCAGAGTCAGATGTTGTTTGTTGAAGTTGCGCAAATGAACACAGGAGTTTACTTATGTAACACCATATTGGTAACGGAGATATTTTGTTATTGATATTCAACAATTAATAATTTTGTTAAAAATAATATTTCTCAACAAAATTTGGCAGTCGCTTCAGGAATTTATTGGGGATTAAGTATGTGAAACGTTGTTCATATTCGTTTAGATTTGACATTGTTGTACATTGCTATTGCACGATGTCTAGGGGGGTCTGTTTTTTACCGGACACAATGTATTCTGTTGTTGACAACATTTCAAAAAAATTGAAAACTATTGTGCCATGCATTTTTTTAAAGTTTTTTTTGTTGTTTTTAGTGTTTTTGTAAACTTTATAATATATAGTGCTCAGATTTGTTTGCTGTATTTCACTTTCTAATGAAATAAAATGTTTAACTAGCATTTTTAAAAACTTTCAGTTTGTAGTTAGGTTCTTCTGCCATAGACAGCTGTAGATAGGACTTTTTGCCATTTTGCCTTTGAAATGCTGTTGAGTGCTGATTAAGTGACGATTTTTATACCAAAATTTGTTTATTCAAACCAGGATTATGTAAGAAAATGTAACAGTGGTCTGTTTTTGTGACTTTGTCTGCTCATCCATTTGTCTGTCTGTTTGTTTTTATCTGCGTGGTGTTTCATAAAAACGACTTCTTTTTCTTTTTTTCATAATTCACTCAAATGATGATCAATTTACGTGAAATTTTTACAAGTTGTAGCTGAAGAAATACTAATTCAGAATACTTTTAACAATATATGGCAGTTGATTAAATGTTCTTTGCTAGTCGTGACGTAATGCTGACGTCATAATATGTCACGGTACAAGCTTGCTAGTCTCAACTGATGCTATCAGTTGCTACTCTGCTCTGATGGTGAAAAATTTGATTTGTTAATAACAAATTTTTGAAGTTTTACAGTTGCAGCCACAAAAACATGCGAAGCAATCACATTTACGTGTCTGTGGGGATAGCTACTGGACTTTCACATGTTCGAACAAGACAGTGCACTAGCACAGCAAGCTTGCAAAATGGCTGCATTTTTGGATTGCGAGACACCTGATTTCATGTCCACATGTTGCTCAGTGCTGACATGATAAACATTTTTCATTAGTGAACCAGATTAAGTTCACCATCGAAGCAGGGTAGCAACTGTCAGCACTAGTTGAGACAAGCAAGCTTGTACTCATGACACATTATGATGTTAGCATTACGTCATGACTAGCAAAGAATATTTAATCAACTGCCATATTCTGTTTAAATATTTTGAATTACTATTTCTTCAGCTACAACCGATAAACATTTTGTGTAAATTGATCATCATTTGAGCGAATTATGAAAAAAAAACAAAAAGGGATTCTTTTCACGAAACACCGTGTATAAATGTCTCCGTTTGCCTGTGTGTGAAGGCTGACCTGTTGCTCCTGTCCACCAGTGAACCTAATGGCCTGTGTTACGTTGAGACTGCAGAATTGGATGGGTGAGTGTCTAGCATTGATTATCTATTACATTGATAATTGCTGCTGTTCTTGTCTGTTATAGACTTTGCTGAAATTTTTGTGTACTGTTATTGGTACTACTACTGTTGCTGCTGCCACTACTACTACTACTACAGCAGTAATAATTGGTTGCCATTGTGTATTGTACAGAGAGACGAATCTCAAAGTGCGCCAGTCTTTGCCGTGCACTGCTGACATGATAGAAATTGAACAGCTGTCCGGATTTGACGGTTGGCGTGACGTGTGCTCGCTCACTTCTAGATCTAATTGTGGTGTTTGTGTATTGCACAGTGGAAAATGGTGCAATACTAATGGTTTGGTTATTGTCTGTTAAAGCCCAAATTCCATTATGCTGACTTTGTGACAAAGTTTGCGACAAGTTCACAAATCACATCGTCGACTTTCATGATTTGTGCCCGCGACATGTCCGTGACTTTGTCGGGAACTTGTCGCGGACTTTGGCGTAAACGTCTTGACATGTCGAGATGGTTTGTGTCCGCGACTTTCACGATATGTGTCCGCGACTTTCCCCGCGGGGAAGTTTCGGTGAAAGTCTTTGTAGTGGAATTTGGGCATTAGCAGTCAGTGCAATAGTTAATTATTGCTGTATGGTATGGTAATAATACGTAGCTTGAGCAGTTTTGGGTGGCTTGAGTGGAATGTTTTTTTCTTTGTGTTTTTCTTTTGTTCAAAGTGAAGTTTGTTTTTCTTATTGGAATATCTTTGTCTAATGTCTACCAGTGTCTACCAGTTCTATATAACTTTTGTTGAAATTCAGTGCAGGAAATTTGTGACAAAATGCATGACCTAGAAAAAGCTGTTATTTAATTTTTTACTTTCACATTTTAAAGCACCGTATGCCACAGACAAATTGTAGTAGTCACAGGATAACAAAGAGTGATATGGTGGTTGAAAAAACTTTACTCTTTCTGATCACAGTGACTCCGTGAACTTTTAAAACCACTGTTGGGTACTGTTTCAGAAAGTTGACAGAGTTATTGCAATCGTAAAAAGGTATAGTTTTTTACGTCCACAACATCATTTTGTTATCGTATAACTACTCTGATGTGTTTGTGGTATATGATGCTATACATGTGTTTTATTTATCGATTGATTGCATTACCTGTCGTCGTGTGTGGTCATTCATCGTACAGGTGAGATAACGTGTGAGCCGCCCAACAATCACCTGAACAAGTTCGAGGGTGTGCTAAGTTGGAGGGATGAAAAGTTTGCCCTTGACAACGAGAAACTGCTGCTACGTGGTTGTGTGCTGCGGAACACCGGCTGGTGTTTTGGTCTTGTGATATTTGCCGGCAAGGACACAAAACTGATGATGAACAGCGGTCGGACGACGTTTAAACGTACCCACATCGACCAACTGATGAATGTCCTCATTGTCGGTGTGCGTGCTGTTTCAATACTACTACTACTGCGGTAGGTGTGGTGTAGTGGTAACGCGTCTGATCCGATCAGCGAAGTTACTGTATGCTGGGCCCTGTTAATACTGCGATCTATGACTGCCTGTGGGCAGGTAAACCATCTTGGGATGTAACCAACCGCCTAGGTCAACTCAGCCTTCCATCCCTCCGGGGTAGGTAAATCGAGTACCAGCCTATCTGGCTGGGGTTAAGGCGGGATGCGTTCACCTCTGTCGGGTGGCAGGTAACACTGTGTGATCCCATATGACAAGTGACGCTCCGTAGCTGTGAGATGGGTTCGCTCATTAAGAGCTATATTCGGACCTTTAACCTTTACTACTACTACTACTACTACTACTACTACTATCCCGGCACTTGGTGGCATTGTGGCAGAGGGGCAGCTGGGGAGTAAGGGAGGCCAGTTACCCACCATAAATTTTTGGCTGTTGGAAAAAGGTATTCTTGTTTGAAAATTTTTGTACAACATTGCAAAATTTTATGCGGAAAAGCATGATTTTGGGAAAATTTAGGGGCAAAGTTGGGATTTTCAGCACACATAATCTCCTCTGTCGGACATTTGCAACTGTCTGTTGGAATTCTGTTGGCTGTTTCCATGGTGTGCCGGAAAATTGTTACTTTCTGCCCCACCTACATTTTAATTTACGACAATGATGCTGATACTACTACTATATTATGCCTGTGGTAACGTGTTTCGTAGATATTCATCTTCCTGCTGTGCACGTGCCTGGCCTGTACAATCTGCTGTGGTTTCTGGGAGTCATTCGTGGGTCATCGGTTTCAGGTCTATCTGCCGTGGGAGTACTTTATCCCGGGCAGCATAATTCACAGCGGCCGAGTGGATGACAGTGTCACCGTGGGCTGTACAGTCACTGCGGTGCTTGTCTTTTTGTCCTATGCCATTGTACTCAACACCGTCGTGCCTATCTCTCTCTATGTTAGGTATAGACTACTACAACTCAACTACAACAACTATTACTACTACTACTACTGCTACTAGCTATACACATCTTTCTGACCTTTCAGTTTTGATTGATTTTTAGTCAGACTAATAATAATATTAAGCATTTATGGATGTATTTTGATATCAGACAAAAGACAATGATGCTGTCTTTCTGAGAAAGAAGGTATTTGCAGGCCTTGGTGGAAAGTAATGGCAGCCCATCAATTGGTTTGTGACTAGTCTAAGTCAGCTACAGGAAAGGCGCTATTTGCAATCGGATTAAATCCTAAAATGGCCATATCTCGTTCGGTTCTACTATAAGATTTATGGGGTTAATGTGTTCAGTGGCATTAGATTTGACTGAAGGAACTCCAAGATGGCCAATGGTAGCTAGCTTCAAAAATTTCAAATAGCCACAATGTGCAACAGTGTGGTTTTTGGTGAGGTTTTAGGGTTAGCGGATCAAATGTTCAGGGTCTTCAGTATTGGTGTATAATGCAATTGCAAGGAATAAATTACATCGGTTATGGTTTGAAATACACCGTGTCTCAGAAAAAAAAGTCAAAATTGTTTTTGTCCTATACAACTTTACTTTTTTCACCATAACACAATGGTGCCACAGTTATAAAAAACAAACCTTAACTAAACTTAATTAATAATAATAACAATGAAACTGTCAGTACTCAGTAAGCATAACCATATTAAGCTCAAGCAACTTTCGATAATTTCAACATTAATTTAACACTTCGTGTCGGTACAATTTCGCTGGGTAATCTGAAATTAAAACACATTCGACATTCATTTACAATATAACTGTTTGATGTACAAAATAATTTTATTAAAAGTCGCATATTATCAAATTTCCACTGACTTTGATAATTTTTGGCATGAAGGTGGCCAAGACAATGGAACTATGTAAGGTGCACTCATTTTCCATTTCACCTAATTTATGTCAATGCACTACCATGTAAAACACCGATGCTCCAATTTTGCATAACGCTGAGCTGTTGTCTCCAGTAAACATTGTAATGATTTAATTAAGCAAGCAGTAAACTGAAACGTGGATTATTTACCAGAATTATAAGTTTGTATAACAACTTGCTTGCAAATTATCAGAGTTTATGCCTAAAGTGTGTCCCATATTCATGGACACAATAGCTTAGATGCAACGCCACTGGGTGATAGCGGAAATTGCGGAATTGAAATACTGGTTAAATGGCATTCATTCATTGACTAGACGTGTTTTAAACTCATCATCCTGGTATTTGTTGTCTGATATTTTTACCCTAAAATATTTAATATTACAAAATTATGAAATCACGTGGCACCCTCCATTGAATTGATGCAGATCTGAGCAATCTCAAGCACCACGTAATAACAATTTGGAGCATCTGTGTTTCACATGGTAGTGCATTGACATAAATTAGGTGAGGTGTAAAATGAGTTTACTTTAACTAATTCTATTGTCTCAGCAATCTTTGTGCCAAAAATTATCAAATTAGGTGGAATTTTGACAACATTGTGACAAAAACGATTTTGACTTTTTTTAGACACGGTGTATTTCTTGTTTTACTACTGCTATCTTTATTTGCAGTTTGCTAAGCATAGAACGCAGACCTTCGGCAGAGATTTGAACTCATTTTGGTGATTTCTAGCATTTTTCTGGTGTCCAGTATGGGATTTCTGTTTTGCAGCATGGAGATGATTCGGTTTGGCCACAGCTGGTGGATAAACTGGGATGACAAAATGTACTATGCTCCGACAGACACTCCGGCCAAGGCCCGGACAACGACGTTGAACGAAGAACTCGGACAAATTGAGTACATCTTCTCGGACAAGACCGGCACACTCACACAGGTTCTGTTTGCATTTTTACTGGTTTTTTTATTGTCAGACAGTTATCATTATTATCTTCTGGCAAAGGAAGTAGGTAATATAGTAATCTGTGTCTATTTGTCTGTCCTTCTGTACGTCTGTTTGTCTGACTGTTTAAAAAGTTAGAAATGGATTTTGATTAAACTTTGCATCATTGTTTGTGGTGTGGAATTTGGAGTTTTGACCCCCAAACATTATTTTTTATCATCGAGACCCCAAAAGGCCCTATCTTATGCGGAAACACGCGTTTTGAGCCATAAATGGTTGTGATTGGTCTTTTGATGTGACCTGTAGGCATGAGCAAGAATACAAAAAAAGGATAGAACACAAAAAGTAACGGAAAATACCCTCTCTACGCAGACCCCTTCCCGTCGTCTCACTCAATCAAATTTTGCCTGTATGGTCGTATCCTGGATATTTTCCTTGGTTTTGAGTTTCATTAAAATGGGTTGAAAAATGTTTCTTATTGTTATGTTTGAGTCTGTCGTGTTATAATCTGTGTTCAGAACGTAATGACGTTTGACAAGTGTACTATCAATGGCCGTGTCTATGGAGAGCTGCTTGATGAAGATGGCAATTCTATTGATATCACCGAGGTCTCTATCGGTTACCAATATACCACTGTTTTAATGCTAATTTTCTTCTTTTTTTGTTTAACAAGATTCTATAGAAATGTTTTCATGAAAATCTCTTACAGACTGCTGGTGCCATTTTACCAGTATTGAGGCACACACAGTTTTTGTTTTTTTCCCACTTTTATTCTTGGTTAGAATCAGTCCTAAGAAAGAAATCTTTTTTGTGACAGAATATTTTACTATCTGTATGCTAACCACTGACATTAAAGCATCTGTACTGAAAACTGTATAACAGTTCTTAACTAATGGTACTCATGAGAGTATATCTAGACCAAGAAAATTTTTGCAAAGTAATTACTGAAACACACTTCTGTGATTTTTCAGTTAATACAGAGTAAAACTTTTTAAAGCATCGTGTACTTTGGAACATGCGCAACAAATTTGCAGTCTGTACCTTTTAGGAGTTATTTGAGTTTAAGGCCCAGAAATTTGTGGAATTGCATGGCTCTGACAACACACATTTTCTGAAAAAAAATAAGGTGTCACGACTGGACTGTCCTGTAAACGTGCGTGCCAAGTTTGAAGTCTGTAGCTTTAACTGTTTTGGAGCTCTTGGCATTTAATGCCCAAAAAGTTTTAATTATATGAGTTCAGCAACTGCCTGTTTTTAAAAATTTTAGGGGTCATATCTGGGCAGTTTTCAGTAAGCACGTGTGTAAAAATTTAAGTTTCTTATGTAGCTGTAACAAATACTGGAGTTATTAGCATTTAATGTCTAAATTGGTCTGCTTGACTGATTAACAGTTCAGCTGCGTATAGCTAAATGATCACTCACTGTTATTTTTAGCGTACGCCAAGAGTGGACTTTTCAGACAACCCGATGTATGAGCCAAACTTCCGTTTCTATGACAACCGTCTGTGGGAGGCGGTCAAAGCGGGGAATCCCCACGTCCACATGTTCTTCCGACTTCTGGCGCTGTGCCACACCGTGATGCCTCAAGACAATGACGGTATTATTTTTATTATTATTTGGTTATTATATGTTTTTATCACACGCTATTATTAGAACTGCCGTCATACACACGCTTAAAATAAAGAGTTGTTACATTTTTTGGTTTAGATAGTTTTTTTTCTGTTTTCTGTTCTATATCAGGTTTTTTTACGCGCGATAGCAGAATGCTTTGCGCGTCTTAGCCATGGCCTGGGCGTCTGTTCGTCCATCCGTCCGTCACACCCTAGCACTGTATCAAAATGGCGACACCTAGAATCACGAAATCTTCACCATGAGTTGCCTGCCTCAAGGTCTCTAGTTTTCGTGACAAAATTTTGTGCCCCAGGGTGCGGGGCAAAGAGGGGTACCCCTTAAAAAGATGTTATTTTGCCGTTATTGACTCATATGGTGTGAAAATGGTTGCAGATCGGTACACACATGCTGCTTATCGTAACAAGCACTGCTAACAGGCTTTTTAGATTTATCAACATCGATGACCTTGAATGACCTCAAACCCCCAAAAAGGGGTTTTTAGTGAATTTTTCGCAGTTTTGGGCTGCAACACACAAGAGTGAATTGCGCCGAAATGGCTGGAGAAAAACCAAGACAACCTACAAATTATTTTTAGCATGAAACGTAGATTTTAGAAGTCCAAGTCCCGACCCTCTGGGTTCAAGGAGGCCGGCGCAGGCAGGCATCAAAGATGGCTCCCCCCATAAAAGTGGTTATTTTGCCGCTATTGGCTTGTGTAGCATGAAAACAGTTGCAGATAGGCACAGACGTGCTGCTTATCATAACAAGCAATAGTGACACGCATTTTATTGGTGTCAACGTCGATGACCTTGAATGACCTTGAACCCCCAAAATAGGGGTTCTTAGTGAATTTTTTTGCGATTTCCGACTGCGACAAACATTTTAAGAGTGAATTGCGCTGAAATGACTGGAGATGGACCTGAACGACCTGTGTATGAATTTTTAGCATAGAACGTACATTTTTAAGAATCTTAAGTTTCAATCTCTTAAATTCACGGAGTCTTCCCTACGGAGGCCTCAAATTTAAGTACTCTTTCAAGATGCATTAATATCCTATTGCTGTAAACCTAGTACACTGATTGCCAAAGTGGCTGGACCACTGCTATCGCATGTCATGTGAGCTTTGCTCAAATTGCTTGTTACTGTAGAGGTTAAACTGTCTGTTTCATTACTGTTAAAGTTAAACCTTCTGTTCCATCATTACATCTATGTGCATTGCCTAGAAAAGCCATCTCTGAAATAACTTACACTATGTCGCACTGAACGTTGAACCCTACTCACTCACTCATTCACTTGATGCTCAACACAACAGTGTTGTGTTGATTTTATACACGTGCGCTCGTAAAATGCATTTCTGCATTGTTGTGTTATACATCTTAGCTAATAAAACTACTTTTCTTTGCTTTGTGGTGCCTCGAGATAATGACAGTATGTTACGCAGTTTACTCAAATATGTTATATGTGTTAGCTCATAAAATTCACTTTCTAGCACTGCAACCAAGGTTGGAGTTATGCTGGGAAAAAATTGGTTTAAACCAATAGGTACTTGAAAATGCTCATTGCACTAATTTCAGTAGTGCAATTAGATTAATGTGTGATTCGATGTAAAATTTTTGCGAACTTATAATATTGCAAAGTTGAAATTCACCAATCGTAACGCAACTGCAGCTTTCCTGCACGATGGCTGTCGATAAAAACGAAAAAGTTGCATTATTTTACATTTCTTTTGTATAAAAATGCACACAACATAGTTTAAAGTGTCAGTACTGCAATGTTTTTAATGGGTGTAAATCCTTGTGATGTATGTAGGCTGTTTGGAATACCAAGCCCAGTCTCCTGATGAAGGTGCTCTTGTTAGTGCTGCACGGAATTTTGGATTTGTCTTTAAGGTGAAATTTTTTGCTGTTCTTTTTTTCTTCTCTTTCTTGAGCTGTAGCTAGTATTAAATTGATAGATTGAACAGTCATTCTTACAATCATTTTTAGCTAGTGAGTGTTTTCGAAATTTTACGATACACTGTATCTTGCCTTTGTTTTAAAATTTTTTTTTCAGTTAACCAGTAACCACTGATTTAAAACCTCAATGTTGCATTTATGTTTCATTTGTTTTTTGTTTTATTTTGCTTGCGTATTTTTTTCACACTTATGCCAGTAGCTTATTATTAGTTAATTTATTATTATTTTTGGCTTTGTTCACTAATTACACTCAGTGTCTGATAAACAGACAGGTTTACTTGTGCATTGTCACACGCTGCTTAACAGTTGAGTCCACTTAACTTGCCAATTTTAGTAGTTCTGTTACTGTATAGGCTCGAACACCAAATTCAATAACAATAGAAGTGATGGGCAGAACTGAAGTTTACGAGCTGCTGTGCATTCTTGACTTCAACAACGACAGAAAGAGAATGTCGGTACGTCACTAATTTGTTTGCCGTCATTGGTTATCAAGTTCTTATTCAGGCTGCCAGTGAAATCGAGAAGATGCATCTTATTTAACTTATTATGTTCTATTAACAAAAGCATTTATGCACTTTTTTCCTCCTCTTACTTCTGCAAAACATTTTTTATGTTTTCTCCATGAAATTCTGTAATTTTTGTACCCTTATGTTAATTCTAGAGTAGCACAATGTCACAAGAACTGTGCTGATTGTGTAGTGTTAATGTTTGAATTTTTAAATTGTGATTTGTGCTGTTTTATATCTGCAGCTGCTATGTCATCCTCACACTGTATACAAACTAGATAGTTTTTTTGCATAAATTTTGATTATTACTGGACACAGTTTGAATGAACTGTCAGCATCCGTGCATTCCAGGACTAGACCACATCGTCATGTTTTCCTGGCTTGCAGACTGGTATTGGTTGTATTATTGTATTGGTAATATTAATTTTTTGGTCAGTTTGCTCATGCTGTGTACCAGCACTGGATGTTGTATGTGCAAAGGTGATACTGAAGAAAGATGATCGTATAACACTGTATTGTAAGGGAGCAGACTCAACAATCTACCCACGACTCAATCCAAAATGTGCTGAGCTACAACAGATAACCACCGGGCATCTCAGTGTATGTTTGCACCTTACTACTACTACTACTACTACTACTGCTGCTGCTGCTAATACTGCTGCTGTTGCTGTCTACCCACAGCTCCAACAGATTAACAGATTAACATCATATACCTCAATGTATGTCTGCACTGCTTGTTAAATGTCTTTGGGTCTAACGAAGTATAGGTTTTAATACAGTCTACATGCACATGTACACTAGGTCAGTGTCACAAGGCATAATACGCAGTCGACCGTTTAGAAATGTACTTACTTTGTGGTTGTGATCGACGGCGTGTTCTGCCTGGATGCACATGTGATGTTCAAACGTGACATGCTATCAGTTATCATGCTTGAGTGGAGTGAGATTATGGTCACTTATAACACTCCACACACTATACATGGTGTTTCATAAAAAATGTACCCCCTTTATCTTTCTTTCATAATTCACTCAAATGTTGATCAGTTTATGCAAAACTTTTACAAGTTGTAGCTGAAGAAATACAAATTCAAAATATTTCAACAAAATACGGCAGTTAACTAAATATTCTTTGCTGCTCGTGACGTAACGCTGACGTCATATTGTGTCGTGAGTACAAGCTTGCTTGTCTCAACTGGTGTGTCAGTTGCTACCTTGCTTCGATCGTTAACTTAATCTTGGTTCTCTGATGAAAAATGTTTATCGTGTCAGCACTAAGCAACATGGGGCTGAAGTCAAGTGTCTCTTGAGCCAGAAACTCGACCATCTCGCAAGGTCTGTGTGCTGGTGCACTCTCTTGCTCCAACATAAGTCAAACTATTCTCACAGACACGTAAGTGCGATCACTTTGCGCATTTTTTGTGGCTGCAACTGTAAAACTTCAAGAATTTGTCATTCTCAAATCAAATTAAGTTCACCATTGGAGCAGGGTAGCAACTGACACACCAGTTGAGACAGGCAAGCTTGTACTTACGGCACATTATGACGTCAATGTTACGTCACGACCAGTAAAAAATATTTAATCAACTGCCATATTTTGTTGAAATATTTTGAATGTGTATTTTTTCAGCTACAACTTGTAAAAATTTTGTGTAAATTGATTGTCGTTTGAGTGAGTTATGAAAGAAAGAAAAGGGGGTCCATTTTTTATGAAACACCATGTAGTCACAGGCAGGAGGACTGAGTAGGTCATGAAATAGCAAAAAAGAAGCTATAGTACGGCAAAATTTTATCAGCATAAGTTTTTTTGTCAAAAAAAGTGCACGTTTAACTGAAAACGGTGGCTGTGCAGGAGTTTGCACAGAACGGCCTGCGTACTTTGTGCTGTGCTGTGAGAGACATTGATCCGACATTCTATGCTGAGTGGAGTAAAAGGCACCATCTTGCCAGGTCTGTACACTTTCACTAGGCGTGTGCGGTTGTCAAAATATAACTTTGCTTCGGTTTTGAAAAAACCGCGGTTTTCTGGTCTGGTTTTTTCTTTAAAAATAACCGCATTTTTTGGTTTGGTTTTGGTTTTTATTTTCTGATGTTTAGTGTGTAGAATGAAAGAAAACTGCCAAACAGAAGACTTCGAATTTGCACTACTACCGTCATCTGCGGTAGCCACCTTTACTCTCAGCGTGACATCAGAAATAACGCAGGCTACTTTGTGTGCTAACTGCTGTGATGGTCCAACTAATCGTCAGTTGAAGTGTTTCAAAACTAATCTTAGAGAAGAATATTCTGACTGACATGATAAGTGTAAAAACCATCTAAAACTGGTGGTTTGGTTTTTTAAAAAAACTTTTGGTTTTTAAAATTTAATGTCAGTTTGGTTCAGTTCGGTTTTTAGAAAACTGAAAACCAAAATTTTAACGGATTCCACACATCCCTAAATTTTTCCTTTGGTCTTTTGTTCTATTGTATTCTGTTGCTTTGTGATGTTTTCGATGCCTTGGTGGTGTTGATTTGGTAACTGAGTCGTCTTTCTTGTAAACACCATTAGAAGCCTTGGCATTCGTGTTGTGGGAAAAATTACAAAAATTAACTGGTAGAAGTGAACCTTGCAGACATTAAAATGTTACGGTATTTTAATGCCAAAGAAATGTTTTGATAGGTGGGATGTGGTATGAAGACCATCTTCTTAGGAGTTAAGACTACTGGGGCCAAATTTTCGAAACTTCTTAGGAAGATCTTTGGAAGATTTCTTTTCCAAAGAAAGTATGCGGATTTTCAAAACTTCTTTGGAAACTTCTTAGGAAGAATTTAGGCAAATATATAGGAAAGCACTAACCTTGTCCTACATGGAGAAAGCTGTGTAATAAAACGAAATTTGCAAAAAAGTACACAATGTTGACACTTAGTTTAGACGTCATATGTGACGTCATAGGTTATTTGCGTAACGCTGTGGTAAAATCAACAATGAGTAAGTAAAGGAAATTGACGTTTGGTCAGCTTAAAAAAACAAAGCGGTGTGTAAAATGCATTTTCCGTGGACGTGCTAAGATAAGAAGTTTTCCAAAGAAGGTTTCCTAAGAAGTTTTAATTACATCACATGGTCGGTATAAGCGCATTTAATTGGCTGAACTAGTTTAGGAAGATAAGAAAAGAAGTTCTTTGGAAATGCGAAGAAAGTCTTTGAAAATTCGGATAAGAAAACTTCTTTGGAATTCCCAAATCATCTGACATAGGAAGATCTTTGGAAAATGTCTTAAGAAAATTTCGAAAATTTGGCCCCTGGTTTTCAGTTTATGGTTTTGGTTTAATATTCTTGGTGTCAGCACAGCTGTAGCCGAATTTATTTCTACAACAGTCACGTGGTACTGAAGAGTTTCTGGTTAAACTGCTAATGGGTAGTGTGTTAATGGTCTTGATTTTGGTGTCAAGATTTCAGTCTTGTTTGCATCATTGAGAGGAGAATAGGGCTTCAAGTCTTCGTAAATCCTACTGCATAAATTTTTAGTAGATCACCAGATCAAGTAGAATTGCCCACGCGTTGGTCACTCTCTGTTGCTGACAGGATATCTGCACCGTATCGGACGCCAGGACTCTGCCACCTGTCCACACTGCAGCGGCGCTGACGAGACGGCAGAACACCTGGTGCTGCAGTGCCCAGCCCACGACCAGGCCTGGCGGGACATCTGGCCAGGAGGAAAATTGATTGTGGACCTTCAACACCTTTGGGACTTTCTCGAATGAATCGGGCAGTGACCCGCCCCCTCGCCCTTCCCCCGACCGTGAATGACACAGAGAGAGAGTAGAATTGTTCAGTTAAATGGAAATGGAAAGTAGGTAGTGGTTTACGCAGCTAAACAGAGACTGAAAGTGTAACCATTAGTAATTTGTGTGGTAATTTCAGCTGTGCAGTCGGTGACCGAGAGAGTCGACTGGCGGCTGTGTACAACGAAATAGAGGAAAACCTGGCGCTGATTGGCGCCAGCGCCGTGGAGGACAAACTGCAGAATGGAGTCCCGCAAACCATTGCCAACCTCATTCTGGCCGAGATGAAGATTTGGATACTCACCGGCGACAAACAGGGTTAGTGCCAGCATCTCAAATCAGATCATAAGGTCGGATGTCAGATTTTCTCGAAAAATGATTTAAATCACCAGGCCATTTCGCAAATTTCAGAGATTGCTTGTACTGCAGATCTGAAATTTTTTGAAAGTAAATTTCAAACCAAATCTGAAATATGTCCTGTACAAAACGTGTAGTGTGAATTTTTAATTTTGAGTTGATTTGTGCATTTACATGTACATCGCATTTTGTATCTAAAATCGTGCAACGTGTTAAACATTTGCTGCAGTTGCTGGCTGTTGGCTGACAAATGATATTGCTGCTTTGTGATGTGTAGAGACTGCGGTAAACATTGGCTACAGCTGCCGGCTGCTGACGGACGAGATCGACGAGACATTCACAGTGGATGGTGAATCGCATGACGTTGTGCTGACTCAGTTGACCCATGCGTCGTCGGTGATTGGCGGCAGTAAGACATCCTCCGGCTCCGCCGATGACAGCGGTATGATAGTCACTGCCGATGACGGGGCCGGTGTCGGGCAGTGTGTGGTTAAAACATTTAGCAATGGCAGCCTGGCCAAGCTTGCCATGAGAGATGGGCAGAAGGATACGCCAACAACGGTCGGGTTTAGAGACGGTCCAAATGCTACGTTGGCTGCCGAGGCGATGGGTCAATATGCACTTGTCATCAGTGGACACAGTCTGGTCAGTACCTGTTTAGTAGAGTTGGTAACGACTAGAATTTATTTAATGGTTAAGTTTATGAAAATTAACGATGTCTTGATCACTATTTTCAATTGCAAGCTGGTGGTGGGAATGCGCCAAAGGAAATGCATTTTTTCGCCACTTTTTCACTTATTAAGCTACAAGGTCTCACGGATGCATGTAGACACATTTATCGAGTGTTTTTAAACCTCTGTGTTATATGGACAGTCAAAACAGTTGACTTCGTTGAAAAACTGATTTCTAGTACTTGTCATAATGTCTTTATATGTGCCTGATTATGTTTATTTTGATGTTACTTTAATTTTAACAGTAAAAGTGTTATCTGGTTTAATTGTGAAAATTCTTTTGACATTTGAATGAATTAATTGTTCATCAGTGGTTAATTTTCCACATTTTGAACAAAAATGATAATTAAAGAATGCTGTTGCTGCTACATAATTGATCTGCTAACTCTTTCAATTTTTCCGTAAAACTCTAGATTTTAAACTCTTTTTCACGATGTTACAGACAGATTTTACCGATGAGCCCATTTGCCGCACTGGAGTAATTAACTTGTAGTTCGTAATGAGTGTGTCCCACAATTCTACACTAATGATGCTGCTGGGTACAGGTGTATGCGTTGACGCCGGCAATGGAACAGCTACTGGTTGACGTGGCGTGTCGGTGTCAGGTTGTCATCTGTTGTCGGGTGACTCCACTGCAGAAAGCACTTGTCGTCGAGCTCATCAAGCGACGGAAGAACGCCGTCACGCTCGCGATCGGAGACGGCGCCAACGACGTCAGCATGATACGCAGTCAGTACACACTTCATACCATACTGCAGCTGCTGAGTGATCAAAATTAGTGACTCTGCAAAAAAATAATGGTCGACTTTTCAACGGTTAATTATTTGTGCTCTAGGTCACTAACAAAATTTGCTGCACTTTTCGAGGTGCTTGAATTATTTTGTTGAAAAAGATAAATGGTCTTACACATGCACACATTTGCAGTGGTGGTTGGTAAATGTAGATTATGGTACAGGGTGGGCCAAAAAACGTGCCACTTTACTTTTGTCCATATCTTCGCCAATTATTAACTGATTTTTTAAATTTTTTCACTGACACACTCTGTCGACAATTTGCAATAATGTGTTTATTACACATCTCAACACACCATAAATGTGTCTGTACACTACCTTGTGAAATATCAGTGAAATATGCATTGATAACTATAATAACACACAAACATTTTGGTAAAATTGAAAGAAAAACACTTCAGACCAACACTGCAGTGAATGGTCTGTAGACACTAAACTGTGTGAATCTAACACAGTCTGGTGTCATACAGATTATTCATTGCAATGTTGGTCTAAAGTGTTTTTTCATTTAGCTAAATTTATGTTATTATCGTTAATTTTTGCTTACATTTTTATTTCACAAGGTAGTGTAGAGATGCATTAACCATGTGGTGGGAAGTGTAATAAGTCACGTTATTGCAAATTGTCTGCAGAGTGTGTCGGTGAAAAAATTTTGAAAATCAGTCAATAATTGGCGAAGATATGGACATAAGTAAAGTGCCACATTTTTCCCACCCTGTAGATTATGCTAATTATAAAATGCAGGTATTGGCTAAAAAAAGCCAAGATCAGCATCACCCTGTTAGCCTTGTGGCTTTGTAAACTATCTAACCAACGACCCAGGTCAACCTATCCTATCTAAACAACCGCTAAGGTCACCTCAGCTTTCTATCCCTCTGGGCTAGTTAAGTCGATTACCAGCATGTCTGGCTGAGGTTAAGGTGGAGCGCGTTCATTTTTTCACCTGCTCACGTGCCAGCTAACACCCTGTAATCCAGTATGGCAGGTGACACTCTGTACCTCCGAGACGAGTTACTGTACCACTAGGAGCCATAGACAATATGTAATTATTTGTACTGTGTCTGTGTGTACAGCGGCTCACATAGGCGTGGGTATCAGCGGACAGGAGGGTAAGCAGGCCGTGCTAGCGAGTGACTTTGCTCTGGCCAGGTTTGCCTATCTCGAGCGGCTGTTGCTCGTCCATGGCCGATGGTCGTACCTGCGCATGTGCAAGTTCTTGCAGTATTTCTTCTACAAGAACTTTGCATTTACGCTCTGCCATGTCTGGTATGCCTTCTTCTGCGGATTCTCCGCCCAGGTGACTGAGACTTTGTCAGTTTTCTAGGCAGAATCACTTTAGCGCTAGCGATCCTACTTATAGCTGCACAGCGCACATCTCTCCATAGCTAGCTCTGTCATATGTCTGTTGTTTATTACATTTTTGCTTTTTGTTTGTTGGATTTAGATGCCATTTGGCATTTGTGGGGTTGAGGGACACATTGGGCGACTTCACTTTTTGACTTAGACTTTCGCTGAGACTTTCGCTGAGTCTAAACTTTGGTCTAAGTACCTACTTAAGTCAAAAAGTGAAGTGATTTCGCTGAGCCGGAATCCACTTCGACTTTTGACGTATAGCTGAGCGAAAACATGGCAACTATTTACAGTCCTATACGTATGGATAGTTTATTAAACTAAACCAGTCTGGTACCAAAAATAAATGCTGTAATGTCTACACAATGACGTAAAACATTACGTAATTACGTCATTTGTGTGCGTGCACAATTGAATAAGCAAGTCCAATTGGTTGATTTATTTTCTGTTAGGTTTACCGGTTTTCCACCATTTTTAATCGTTTAGTTGAACTTTGGTCTGAGTACAGACTTTAGCATTCAGCTTTAGCTTTGGCTCAGCAAAAAGGCTCAGCGAAAGTCTAAGTCAAAAAGTGAAGTCGCCCATTGTGACAGATGGTGTTTCCTGAGGGGAAGGGAAGAGTTTTTGGTGGTTGAACCTTTAGCCAAAACTTACACGTTGCTTACTCGTGATTTACCATATGTTAGCATCGATCAGCTATTTTGTGTTTTATCGAATTATTTCAGTCCTTGTTTTGACAGTTCTGTAATTTGTTTAGATGAAATTTTAGACAACGGTTCTCTCAGTCTTAGCTGGTTATAAGGACTACATGCTATGTCATGCATATGACATACTGCCACATTTTCCTGTCCTAGAAATCTGAATTTTATATTCTTTTAGACCTCGTGGTTTATTTAATATCAAAATCATACACGTAGTACATAAGAACACAAAAGAAAAAAGCTAATGAAATGAAAAAAAATGAAAAGAAAAAAAATACACAGTAATACCAAACACAAAATACAGTGTGCTATACGAGCACTAATCCGTACAT
>Ga0209367_1001390_pt1 | contig 29585 bp, 22 predicted proteins | sample WorMetLIZISLAND2_FD_187412 | JGI IMG/M metagenome (GOLD analysis project Ga0209367, IMG submission 187412) | Marine gutless worms symbiont microbial communities from Max Planck institute for Marine Microbiology, Germany - Olavius geniculatus... ...
TGTTGGACCAATGGAGTTAGCATCGTCAGACATCATCACTGTTCCGTTCATCCAGTCGTCAGTCTCATAGCCGTTTCAGTCTTTAGAATGACCTCTGTAATGCAACAAAATACATCTAGCTGTTATCGTTCAGAAGCTAATAACGGGACAAGCCTAATACCCACTTACAACTGAAGCTACGTTGAACAGCATGCATACTGAATCAGATGCAGTTATGTGTATTCTAAAACCCGAACCCGAACCCGAAACCCGGGTTTAAGATTTTTGAAACCCAAAAATCCGGGTTTGGAAAAGTGCTCCGGGTTTGCAAACCCTAATAGTAACACTGGTATTGTTTATCTGTTACTGATGGCATATATGAATGTTGTTTGCTTACCTATTTTATCTGCACTTTATCTGTGGAAAGTTCAGTGTAGTTTTACTGTTCTTACAGTGTCGCATATTTTTTGTGTTTTGTTTTTACAAATGTTAGTGCTGTAGTTATTTTTGTGTTTGTTGGTCTTTAGGTGGCTGCGCAAACGAAACATGACGTTACAGTGGTTGATATGAATGAGGAACTGTTGAAGAAATCTAGAAGAAATATTGAAACCAGTTTGGCTCGTGTGGCAAAGAAACGATTTGCTGAAAGCCCAACAGTAAGTAGGAAATACAGAACTATTGATGCTTTAATTGTCACTACCGGTGATTGCAAGTCCTGAATCAGGGATTAAGAAATTTATCGCATCCCATTTTTGGGATTCGGCTTACAGATTGGTCATTATTTTGGTATTCCCACTCAACTTATTTTTTTGCATAGGATGTGGTACGCCTTTATGGAAGGAATTTGGGAGTGACTTTGACTGTCAATATACAAATTACATTGAACAGCAAGGAGTGGGACTTTGACGCACGTGAAATATTTTATTTATTAGTTGGCTAGAATTGTTTTTTGTATTATTTAACAGAGGAAAAGTGCACTTTTAATGAATTTTTGTAATCCTGAAAATCCGGGGTTAAGATGCCGCAAATCCTGGTATATGGGATTGGCGAAAATAGCCAGTTTTTGTTACCAGTGTGATTAACTTTTTATTGGTTTTTAATGCACAATGTAAATATTATGCAAAGCACAGCTTCATCTGAGTCATTTAGAAAATTAATGCCAGAGATCATAACATCTACTCTACTCGTGTTTATGTTCATGTCAGGAGGCGGAGAAGTTTATGTCAGAAAGTCTGGGTCGGCTGTCAATGCAGACAGATGCAGCGAAGGCCGTCAGTGATGCAGACCTTGTCATTGAGGCAATTGTTGAGAACTTGGAGACTAAACAACGCTTGTTTGCTTCACTAGACAGAGCTGCTCCAAGGTTCCTGGTCAAATTTGCAGTGTGCTGTAATTGCATTGTCGAGGGCAGGCATAGATGGTTTGGCCCTGAGATCGAAGCAAAAATATAAAGAAGTAATAAAAATAATAGTAGTGAATTGTATGACATAAACCATGTGTGATGCATCTGTGCTTTACTGTGTTTAGTTGGTTATCTCAGAAATCCTTCTTTACCTTACCTTACCTCCGGGGTGGGCAGGCTCTTACATTTGCCCAGCGCTGAGGCCGTATCAGCTCGGCCCAATGCGCATCTCTGAATGTAACCACAAGGTTACAGGTAGTGGCCATAAAGCCGTAGAGGGCTACGAAGCCGTAAACAGACGGCTGTAAAGCCGTAAATAGACGGCTGTGAAGCCGTAGTCGGCTGTGGAGCCGAAACCGGCACAAAAGCACTGGTAACGTGTAGCAAATCTGCTTACGCAGGTTTGGTCAGCTCTTAGTTGGCTCCTACCCTCCAGATTTGAGAAATTTTTTGGGTCATCAGTGCACAAAGCCTCACCACCATGACAAGGTGGCTGACCATGGTGGGGTATCTCAGAAGCCATTTTTATTATTTAAAATTTAATAATCTACACTTGTTGAGTTTACCTGCTACTTTATATTCTCACCATTAAATAAATATTTAAAAAGCAGACATGATTTTGGTCTTGGTTGGTTTTGAGTAGCTTGCTTGATCTCAACTGTTTTTTTTTGTTTTTATGATCTTTTGTTTTTAGTGTGGTAAATTTTAACCATTTGCTAAAGGATGTGGGGGTTTGTATACTGTTTACTTACTGACTGTAAAATTACAGTAAGTGCATTATTTTATTGTTTTTATTTTTCGGTTTTTTGCTGATCATGGTTGGTGTTATTGGCCTCTGTCATTGACTTCAGTTTTCTTTATTGACCTTAGTCTGAGATTTTGGTCCTATTCACATTGATTGATTGGAATGTTTTTTTTTAATTTTCTGCTGACAAGATGTGAAGATGTGTTGTTTTTTTACGTTATTTTTGCATTTGCTGGTGTTGATGAAACGTTAAAATTAATGAGCATATTATTTTGCTAAACTCACAAGTGGCATATGTTTGGAAATTTTTATGTCTGGCAAGGTAGCATTAGAATTTTTGTTAATCATGATCGGTGATGTAATTGAGACAAAATCCAAGGTCATTGAGCTCAAGACTGATGACTCCAGGTCTGAATAATCAAACCAATGCACTGAAGTAGAATCATTCAGTAGTTTTTGCCTGTAAGTTTAAGCTTAAAACTAGAACGAGATGTAGTAGGCAAACAAGATCAGCTGCAAACTGGCAGACTTAAGCTGGACCCATAGACCATAATGCAAGACCCAAGACCAACGGTACCGGTACAATTTTTATGCGCGACAGCAGCTACTGCTGTAGTGCATCTTAGCCATCACAATTCTGTCTGTCTGTCACACATGTGGTTAAGTCAAAAATGGTGCAAGCTAAGATCACCAAAACTTAGGTACCCCTCCAGAATGCGCACTTTCGGCTGCTCCCATGGCAGCAGCCGCACAAGACTGGGCACGCCTTCTAGTGTATGTGAATGAGTGAATGAAAATCATTATATCCAATGTCAATTGCTAGAATCTAGGGCTGTACCGAATAATAATTTATTTTGTTATTCGGCCAAATACGAATAGAACACGAATAGTTGATGCAGGTTCAAACACAATGCACAATGCCCTGGATTTAACGCTCACACACACTGTGAAAAAATCCAAGTCAGTCATCTTAATTGTGTTTATGTTAAACGAATGATACTAACAAAGATTGTTGACACTAACGAAACATGCTATATACTAAGCTGCTAAGGGAAAGCCTTAAAGCATCATGTGTGGGCGTTATGCTACGGAGACTGCCGGCTGACAGCAGCTATCTTTGAGGCTATATGCAGGAGCACCAAGTGGCAATGGCATTATGCTTATTATTTATATTCGGTCTATTTTTTGCACTACTATTCAGCCGAATACGAATACACTATTCGGCTTGCTTTTTGGGCTGAATAGAATATAAATAGAATATTTGGTACAGCCATACTAGAATCGGTGAGCTTAGATTTTGTTTGCACTTGGGCCTTCAAACATGCATCACTGTCATGCATTACCCTTAGCGTTAGCTGGACTTTTTTGTTGGTTTTGGGACCAGTGGATGACACTTCCGGTAATATGTCTTGTGTCTGATTGTTGTGCAGCCATACCCTTTTTGCGAGCAACACGTCTTCACTGTCGATAAAACATATCTCTATGGCAACCACTCGACCTCAGCTCTTTGGTGGACTTCACTTCTTCAACCCAGTTCCTGTCATGAAACTGTTGGAGGTAAATGCTAGATCGTGCTGCAGATTTATACGCTAGTTCAACAAAAGGATGCACATAGCAAAGTCTTAAGCTGTTACTGATGATTTTTAAATGTTGTTGCTGAGTTGTGATGACTTTTCAAATCATATACAGGGTGTGGACCCCTAAATTTTTCCGCCGTTCGCATTCGGTATTTTAATATGAAATTTTACAGCTTTATTCACTGAAACTTTCTACATGTAACTGCCAAGTAAAATTTGATTCTGTTGAAAAACGACGGAGTTATAGACTTTTTAACATGACCGCCTACCGATTTTTCAGCATTCGAAAATGTTCATGTTAAAAATGCTATTTAATTTTCAAAAACTGGTTACACGTTACTGCTGATGACGTCACAGTGACGTTTTGATAAACAGCAATTTTTATTGTTTATAAATTATTACTAAATTATCGTTCCTTTAAAGCAATCGCTGGCTGCCCACAGGATTCATCTTCCAGCAGGACGGCGTGTCAGCACACACAGCGCGCAACGCAGCGCAGTGCACAGAACTGGCTGCGGGCTAGCTGTCCAGATATCATCACAAAAGACCAATGAAATACGAATGAAAGGATCGTTGCTGCTGTACAATTTGAAATTAAACTGTTTGATTTTTACGCCTGAAAGCAGCTACTGCTTTCAGCACGTCTTAGCCATTGCAATTCTCTTTGTCCGTCTGTCACATGGGTGGATCAGTCAAAAAAGGTGCAAGCTAGGATCACCAAATTTTCACCATCGACGGCCTGGAAGACTCTAGTTTTAGGAACCGTAAAGCTTTTCCATAAATTCGAAGAAGGTCACCTCGAACGAGGGCGCTAAATGAAAGAGGGTGGGAAAAATTTGTGATTTTTGGCCAATAAGTCGCTGTATCTCAATAACGGTGCAAGATAGGGCCTAGGTTATTGTTAATCATTAATAGAAAATCGTACACTGGCTTTTGATTGCCATCAAATTCAATGACCTTGGACGACCTTAAACGCTAAAATCGGGGTTTTATGGATTTTTTGACGATTTTGGGCTGCAAAACACATTTTAAGAGCAAATTGTGCCAAAACCAATTGAGATACACATGGACAAGCTGCTTATGAACTTTTCAGCATTGAACGTATATTTCGACGGTCCAAGTCTTGATTTTCTAGGTTTAAGGAAACCTGCGCACGAGGGCATCAAAGAGCGGTACCTCGTAAAAGTTGTGACGAAATGGCAGGAGATAGACTGACAGTTTGCAAATAGAAACTGCTATTGGCTTTCGCGCGTCTCGTGAGCATTAGCTCAAATATCTTGTTTCTACCGGTCTAAACAGCTTACTGATTATATTTATACGGACATATACTGTAAACTGTCGAAATGCATTGGACAGACTCTGTGTTCGTATGAACATTATCTTGTTTATTTATGCTTTTCTGACTCAAGATTTTTACGCGCGAAAGCAGCTACTGCTTTCAGCGCATCTTAGCCATCGCAATTCTGTCTGTCCGTTCGTCACACAGGTGGATTAATCAAAAATGGTCTAAGCTAGGATTACCACATCTTCACCGTCGGCTGCCTGAAAGACTCAAGTTTCAGAAATCATAAAGCTTTTCCATAACTTCGAAGGGAGTCACCCCGAACGGGGGCACTAAATGAGAGGGGGTGGGCAAAATTTGTGATTTTTGGCCAATAAGTTGTTGTATCTCAGTAACGGTGCGAGATAGGGCCTAGGTTACTATTAATCACTAATAGTAAGTTGTACACTGGCTCTCGATTGGCGCCGAATTCAGTGACCTTGAATGACCTTGAACACCAAAATAGGGGGTTTTTATGGATTTTTTGGCGATTTCAGGTTGCGACACAAGTCTGTATCATTCACAGGGTGGCACCACGGAACTATCGTTATGCGATCCAGATAGAGAATTTGGTATTTGTATATTAACTTAGCGTGAACACCTTAATTTTCAGCTAAACTACTGAATCGGAACTGCTATAGGCTTTCGCGCGTCTTGTGAGCATTAGCTCAAATTTCTTGTAATACTTAACTCGTACATATTGTGTTGAAGGTAATACGTATTCCAGAAACGAGTGCAGATACCTACCAGGCTTTGCTGGATTTTGGCAAAGCAGTGGAGAAGACTACGGTTGAAGCCAAAGTATGAAAACAGTTCTTTTTTGGAAGCTAGTTAATTATTAAAAGCTGTTTATTTTTGATTTTTATGTCATATGCTGTGAAAAATTACAGGTGGGGTTTCTTTCGTGACTTTTTTTATATTAGTTTTTGGCTTTGTACAATGCTTGATTGCATTTTCTGTTTTGATAATTTTTACAGCTGTACATCGTTCATCATATAATTTAAGCCTCTACATTTGCTGTGTCAAAATTATAAATTGGTTGATCAGCAATTAGCTAGACCACTTTTGCAGCCACTCACTGTCACATTAATTGACAGTTGGACACATGGTGCAGCATGCAAACATACCACCACCTTAGTCCGTCACAATAGATCTCACCTCAGCCGACACTGGTACAGTTTGTTTCCTATTTTGCTAAGGATAGGTGGCTGAGTTAGCCCGATATTATCACTGATCACTGTTGCCCTGTCGTTGTTAACATTCACTAGAACCATTCAGAAATGAATGCAAAGTTTTTTTGTTCTGTGAAGGCTTGAAGCATATTGCGCATTAAAGCACAAAATAGCAAATTAATGGCAGTCCTCCAATAGCCACGAAACTAGAAAACTTGTGTAAACTATGCTGATATTGACTGTTATTTTGCTCAGCTGAAGCAGGAGTCTGAATTTATTCATTTGTTTGTTCGTAGATTTTTATACTGTATTCGGCTGAGACAGCTGTATGCTCGTTCTGTATCTTTGCTGATTTAATAGTTGTTTTTATTAAATAGTCTTTTTTTGGCATTTCAAATTGGTAGGTATCGTTATGTGTAGTTAGTTTGTACAGTAGTGTACTGGAGAGATCTGTGTATGCAGGACACGCCGGGATTCATTGTTAATCGGCTGCTTATTCCGTATCTTGCCGAAGCTGTTCGCATGCTGGAGAGAGGTATATACAGACAGAGACAGACCGACTCATGGCACGGACAGTTTCTAACTTGCAGAATCATTACAAGACTGGTGACGATAATATCGTGACAATTTACTAATAAGAGCAAAATGCTGTGGTAGTTGTTTTTAAGTCCATGCAAGTTGATTGATATAATCATTTTCACAAGTGAAGTGGTGCCCCGTGATTAAATAGTGTATAGCCGTACACTTAGCTGCATACTGCATCATGCAGCTCTAACCTCGATCTTTGAGCTTTTAAACTGAAAATCGGCACTCCTGTTACTTTTGCCCTGGTGAACATTCACAGTAACAATGGCTTTTAACACTTTTGTGTTTCAGTTATGTGCTCTGAGCCCACGTCGGCCAGATGGACAGATGGATGAGCAAGACTTGTAATCCAGTCTGTCATAATAGTTAGTTCCAATATCTGACTCAGTTTGATTTTTTACAAGTGAAGTGGTGCCCCGTGACCGCTGCTAAAACGCACTGACGAGCAATCGTTAATTTAGGTAGTGGGAAAAATATGCGTTTTATTGGTGCGAATAAATTTTATTTAGCGGGGCACCTGACCTTTACACACGAATAATACAGCGTTTGGAATGTTTTCTTTTGTAATCTTAGATCTGTGACTTGTGCCTGTTAGTGATGCTAGTTGCTATAATTTTATGGTGTAGAGTGGTCTGTTAGGAGGTGCTGAAGATGCAGGACTGGAAATGATGGACAAAAGTGCAGGGCTGGAAAAAGAAAGACTGGAAATATTGGACGAAAGTGCAGAGCTGGAAAATGCAGAACTCGAAAATGACAGACTTGAAAATGGCCTAATACTGTTTTGAAGACATAGGTCAACTGCTAGAACTGCGTTGCCGGTAACATGATGAAGAACACAGTTTGACTTTTTGAAACGTGCTTACTTTTAGACCGTAATCAGGGGACCTATCTGTTACAGTAATTGTATTGTAATATGTGGCTGAAAGGTGACGCTAGTGCTCGCGACATTGACACAGCCATGAAGTTCGGTGCTGGATATCCGATGGGCCCATTCGAGCTAATTGACTACACAGGCCTTGATACCAACAAGTTTGTACTGGAAGGTTAGTTTTAACTCACTTTTAGTTACTAACTTGCAATCCATGTTGCGAATGCCCATCTGATTGCCTAAGCAATAGCCTATGGCTATTGGCACTTCATACTTTTTCTGAAATGAATATTTAATTATTTTGTTATTTTATCAAGAAATCGAATTAACTATTTTTACCACAGATGTAGTAGACATTGTTAGTTTGCTATAAACATCTGTTATTGACAAACAACAAAAACCAAGACTGGTTGATTAAAACTGGATGTAGTAAGTAAGTTAGTGAATCAGTAAGAAGACTAATGCAGGTATACAGATAGTGGCATTACATCAAAAATGCGGCTGTGGTGTTCTTGCAGGTTTCCGTAAAGCCGATCCTGAAGAGACCTTATTCAAACCAGTTGCACAGTTGGACCAGCTGGTGTCAGAGGGCAAGTTGGGAATGAAGACAGGGCAGGGATTTTATACCTACGAGAAGAAGAATAAGTGAACAAATGCTGGTCCTATCTGTGTATTTTTCTGGTCACTTTCGACCAGAAAAATAAGTAAATAAATGCTTGTCATCAGCATGGCATTTTGCTGTTTTTCAGCCTCATCATTGTCAGGCTAAATGATGAAGCATGTGTGTACTGTGTAGTTTTCATATTATCACTGAAGTGTTTAATTACACTGCAGTGAAGTTATTTGACTTGAGCTGCAAGGCATTCCACTCTGAAAGTGAGCAGGTGTTTGCCAAGAAAATATTCTACAAATTGAATATTCTCATTTCTGTCTTGCATGAACGCTATGAACAGTTCAGCATACTGATAAAATTGTTAGTTTTTAGCTGTGATATTAATTCTTGTATCCATTTCAGAGCTCTACAACATATCTGATAGTTTGTCATCTGGAAATCCCCAAAATGCCACTGCAGCATGCTCAGTAGTTGCCACACTGTAGTCCACGCCATTTCTGTAAATTTACCATTTTATCTAGTATTTCTGTTAAGCTGTGTTTTAGACCAATTTTTCAATGAATTTGTGTGACTGTTTTTTATTTCGTTTAGTACTGATTTTTAGTAGAAATTGTGACTGTTGTGTTCTTGTGTGTATTAAATACCGTGTATAATTTTGTACCGTTTTGCAATATGTTCGATCATGGGACCACGCAGTTTAGAATTTTGCGTAGATGTGATCATATTGCCGTTATTGCTGTTGATGATAGCTGTAAAGCTAACTGTGATATTGCTTGCTAGTTATTCATCAAAGTTGGGATCAGTTGTGCTATATTTCATCAACTGCATTTTAGCTGTAATATTAGTGATCGCAAAGTGCTAGTTATCTGAACGTGGCGTTGACTTTGTGCTTTTTGTGTACATGTCTTGTACCTTATGTCAGCATTAAAGATGTAATGTGAGAAATCTATGTTGAATTGGCTTTGTTTTTGAAATTTTATCTCTTAAACTGGTAATTCAGTTTTGTCCATTGCTATAATGTGCTAAAGCCTGGGACTGATTCTAGCTCTGCTCTTAACAATCCTTTATACTCTGCAGTACTTGTATATGCATTTTTAAAAATTGTTGTTTGACAGCCTCAAACAAACAAACCAGCAAGTCAAAACAAACTATAGATTGTATCTTATACTTTCCCAAACACGGTTTATTTGCCGATTTTGTGTTTTCGATGTCCAGCAGCAACTGTAAGATCAGCAGCCTGCCTTTGCATGACTGTACATGTCTTAGACTGTCTTTGCATTTGATGTGTAGTTAATTTCATTGTTGTTTACTGTTTTTTATTGTCTTTGTGTTCTATTTTATTTTTTCATATTGTACTCGGTAAGATTTTCAATAACAATAATAGTAATTTGCTTGTTGTGCAATTTGTCTGTAGACAGCTCTAACAACCAATTAACAAAAGCCAGCCATACTTCACCCCTGCGTATAATTGAAGATTACCAATAAATTAGTATTCTTATTCTTGCATTGTGGAATTTGTGGTGCTTGAAGTTAAGCAAGAAGCCCAGCTGTCACTGGGAGAGCCGACCATACTACTTGGCAACATGCAGTTTTTTGAGGGGTGGGAGATTGGAACCACTAATATGGAGAACATATTTCTGTTGGGTGTCCACGATTGTGCCATTGGATAGGGCATTGATAAGTTCGTATCAGCTGTCAATAGTGACAATGTCGCTATCTGCATGAGTTTTGCCACAATTTGCAAACTAAGTATTTGGAACACCTATTTTGTGGAGAAGGGTAGAGTCGGCAATGTCTATATAGTAAATGTCTGTAGGATAGCCTGTTAATACTGAAAACTCTGCTGGTATAGTTTGGCCTTAATGCGGAATGCAAATTTTGAGGGTAGCCTACGTAGGCACTCCTATTTGGAAAAAACAGGTGTCCGTAGAATGTCAGCGATGGTACCGTTAGATAGGGCATTAGTAAGTCACTATAGGCTGTCAACCTGTCAATAGTCACTGCATGAAGCGGTTTGGCCGCAATTCGCAATGCAAGTATTTGAGAGAATGTGGTTACCCACGTTTGCAAAGATGCGGGGCCGTATAGAGGGCAAGGGTAGCGGTCGGGCAACCATATTTGCTTTTTCAATATTTTTTTGACAAAAAGTACTGTTTAGCCACAATACGTAGACTTGCATGACAGAGACAAAATACGGACACAATGTTGTGCCATAAGCGTCGCCGTCAGTAGCATGGTCAGTACCGTGCGGTCGGCTAACAAATCCATAGCAAATTTTCACGTGACGCATTGCGAAAAATAAGAGACAACGTTATGTGTGGCGTATTTGTTTTTGCAATCTTCTGTTTATTCTGTGGGACTAGCCGACCATGTTCTTGGAGAAGAGAGCATTTTCAAGCGAGCTGTTCTGCAGCCTGTTTAGTCATCGCTCAATGACCTCGAGTTTCTTACTTATTTTTAATCATCGCTCGTCATTTCGTGTTGCTAGGAAACGGGAAGCAAATAGTGGGCGTGTCTGTCGTCCTATTTAGAATTTGATGCTTGGTGAATACATCTTCTGTCAGTAGTGACAACATTTTATCAGTGGAGTTTTTGAATCATAGTAGACTTGCACCGTATTCTATAGGTAACAATGCTCATTCTTTTTGCTTGCTGCATGACGTAAACGTCTTTGGTTTGCTGACCTTTGAATAAGCTCTAGGCTCTAGCCTTTTTGTATACCCACTTAAGCCAAAAAAGTATAGAAAGTGGCCTACAAAATAATGTAGGAACACACAACGACGAAATAGAAACAATTATAAGTACCTACTGAAATTATCTCATTTTATTTTAACATATTTGCCACATCCGCAGAATGTGTGCAGACACTTCCCGTCCGCGGACACATTTGCACAGCATATCTCTGGCCCTGTCTAAAGACGTGGAGGCTGTCATTAACTGTGTTAATGTTGTGGCTTAACACTGATGCACGTTTGTAGAAGTTGTCATTTTAGGTAACAATGTGTAGCTTTTTGTGTAGATTTTAACTGTGAGGTATTTTGCTTATAGTTTGTTAACAGACATTAAAACATTAATAGGTAAATATTAGAGCTGTCAAATTAACGTGTTAACTTAACACGTTAACAACTTACACATTAACAGCTCAACACGTTAAAGAGCAACTACCACAAAAAAATTTTATTGCAAAATATCTTTGGATTTCATATTCATATTACAAATATATGTGTCAAACTTTTTACTGAAGCAGTTATTATTTTAAAAAACAACTTTGTTGATAAATCTCTTTTGTGCTATAAATAGCTCTGGACTAAATTAAATTTTTAATTAAACTACTTTTACACAGTAATTGGTTCTTTTCTGGTAATTAGCAGCAGACGACTGTAGCGCAAAACGTGGTGTTTAATCTCATAGAAACATTAAAAACTGTTAATCAGTTAACTATTAAGTGTAAAATAAGACACAAAAACATCATATACGTATACAACAAGCAAATAAACAAACAATAAATCGAAAAACGAAACTTTTGACTGCTTGCTGTCACCACCTTGAACCGCAGCTGGTTTCTGTTCGCTTATGTGACGAAGAAGGCAAAAATCTTTGTCACCATATGAGCGACCAGGGACCAGCTTCGAGGAATTTTGTGACGTCACAAAATTCCTCGTAGCTGGTTTCTAGCAGCTTGAGGTTAAAAAATTAACTACACATTTATTATCAAACATTTTGCACTGGTACCATGCATGTAGTCTTTAGTAGAGGTCTACTGTCCAAAAATACATTGAAATCACAAAGGTCAATTTTGACAGTAGTCGCTCTTTAAAGAATTAATGCACATTAAAAAATTACCGCACATGCAAAAATTTAGTTAATTTTATGAATCAGAAGTTTCAATATTCCAATAAACTGCGGTTATTTGATGATTTAATAATATTTAAATAATTAAAAATTGTACTGTTGCCATTTGATCACTATTGTCACATTCTTGTGACACAGGCACAAGTTTATCAGTTGTCATTCCAGTCAGTCTCTCACTGTAGTTTGCTCACAACATTAGCAGTATAATGATGCGTTAATTAACGCATTAACACATGTGTTAAATAAATTAGCGCTTCAACCACAGTAGTAAATATTTTAAGTGGTTGTGTTTTAGAATGACTTTTAGATGAGGAAGCAGGCTAGATGTATGACCGGGCTCCACGTAAACTGACTTTAGCGGACAACAGAACTCCGACTCATGTTGGCCCTGGCACTTATCCACGGCATGAGATCAGTGGCCAGAGTGTCGCTACAGGTAACTAACAACATCTCACTTGATTGTTGTTTTAGTGCAACAAAGCATGGGAATTCTTATTTCATATTGATTTTACAGAGTGTAATTTAAAACAAAAGAAAAATCTCCATCAAATTTTTGATAAAAATTAATAGTAATGTAGTGACACATTATGCGGGTACTACAATGGGATTTTTAATAGAGACCTTATTGAAAATTTGTTGTTGAATGTGTTAGGGAAACAGTTTTAGAAATCAGTCAGTGTTTGGTGCGGTCATGACAAAACTTTAGCTCAATTTTTACGCGCGAAAGCAGAATGCTTCGCGCGTCTTAGCGATCGTCTGGGCGTCTGTCCGTCCGTCCGTCTGTCTGTCTGTCTGTCTGTCTGTCTGTCTGTCTGTCCGTCTGTCACACTCGTGATCTGTATCAAAACGGTGCAAGCTAGGATCACTAAATCTTCACCGTGGACTGCCCCCAGGTCTCTAGTTTATCGTGACAAAATTTTGTGCCACTAGGTGCAGGGGTTCCCCTCAAATGAGGGCGTCTAAGAGGGGTACCCCCTTAAAAAGACGTCATTTTGCCGTTATTGGCTCGAATAATGTGAAAACGGTTGCAGATAGGCACAGACATTCTGCTTATTATAACAAGCACTTGTGACAGGCTTTTTGCATTCATGAACATCGATGACCTTGAACGACCTTGAACCCCTCAAAAGAGGTTTTTAGTGAATTTTTCGCAATTTTTGGATGCAACGCACATTTCAACACTGAATTGCGACGAAATGGCTGGAGATAGACCAAGGCAACCTGCATATGAAATTTTCAGCATTCAACGTAGATTTTAGTAGTTCAAGTCTTGACCCCCTAGGTTCAAGGAGGCCGGCGCAGGCGGGCGTCAAAGACAACTACCCCCCTAAAAAGTGGTTATTTTACCGCAATTATCACGTGTAGCATGAACACGGTTGCAGATAGGCACAGACATTCTGCTTATTATAACAAGCACTTGTGACAGGCTTTTTGCATTCATGAACATCGATGACTTTGAATGACCTTGAACCCTAAAAATATTGATTTAACGTGATTTTTTGGCAATTTTTGGCTGCAAAAGAGTGAATTTGACGAAATGGAAGGAGGTAGACTACGATTACCTGTGAACAGGAACTGCTATAGGCTTTCGTGCATCTCGTGAGCTTTGCTCAAATTACTTGTTTTGGATAACGCTGTATATGTGTTCATATGGTATGTGTTACAGATGGCTATGCTCCATTTATGTCGCTGGCTGAGCGAGAAACAATGCTTGTGTTTGATAGCATTTTAGCAGCACCTGGGCCCGGAGAGTATGACCCCAAGCTTCCTCAGGACACTGTAAAGGTATTCCAGATGTGAACGTCCACTGAGTGATTTATGATCATATTATTTATAAGCTAGTCAGCAAGATCCAGGCACATGCTAAAGTGATATTGAAAGTTCTTTGGTAATGATGTCTGAGTTTGTTTCATATTGATATTTTGTGATACTAATTAGAGCTGCAGAAATTTACGATTGATCATGTGACCAATTGTTAAATTTTTTCAACAATTTATAAAATTTTGGTCTTTGAATTTTTAAATAAATCCACATTACAAACACTGCCTTACACAGTAGATACATTGACAAGCATTTGTGAAACAATAATCACTTCATCCAGAGAACATGACAAACACTTATATTTTTGTCTGCTGGATTTATTGTCGGCCTTCGACTGCGTCAACCATTCCTTGCTGCTGCAACGACTGGAACACACGTTCGGCTTCTCTGGGATGGTTCTGCGTTGGCTGATGTCATACATTACCAGCAGAAGTCAGCAAGTGGCATACTGTGATCAACTGTCACTTACACAGTCAGTGCAGTTCGGAGTTTTGCAGGGGTCTGTTTTAGGCCCTCTGCTCTTCGTTCTGTACACGGTCGACCTCAGTCGAGTGGTGGCAAATCACGGCCTCATCCTGCATCAGTATGCTGACGACTGTCAAATCTACACCAACACGCCAGTTGACGATGGTGCGGCGGCGATCGACCAATTTTTCCGCTGTCTTGACGATGTTGAAGCCTGGATGAACTCAAGCCGACTGCGACTAAACCCAGCCAAGACGCAAGTCTTGTGGCTGGGCTCCAAGTATCAACTGCTCAAGCTCAACATTCAAGACGTTCCAGTCCTGTCAACATCCGTCAGGGTTGTCGACTCAGCATGCGACCTGGGAGTGGTCATTGAGAGTGGCTTAACGATGTCTGACCACGTCACTGCAGTTTGTCGTTCAGCCTACTACCAGCTGCGTCAGCTACGAACGATTGCGTGTTCTTTGTCAGGCGATGCCAAGAAAATGCTAATTCAGTCGTTCTTGTCATGCTGACTAGACTACTGTAACGCACTGCTGTATGGCATCTCTGGTGGTCTGATTCAACGGCTGCAGTCAGTACAGAACATGGCAGCACGGCTCGTCACTGGAGCTCGTCGACGTGACCACATCACTTCAGTGCTCAGACAGCTTCATTGGCTGCCTGTGAAGCAGAGAATTGACTTCAAACTGACGGTAATGGTGTACAAGTCTCTGCATGGCTTCGCTCCACTGTATCTGTCAGAGAACTGCCAGCTCGTCACTGATGTGGGACGTCGGTACCTCAGGTCATCGGACGTTTACAGGTGTACCGTGCCGCGAACACAGTCACAGATCGGCAACAGGAGCTTCATGGCAGCTGGACCGTGGCTATGGAACAGCCTGCCGATTGAGATCCGATGGAAAGACATTACTTTTGAACATTATGGGCGGCTACTGAAGGCGTATCATGACTTTTTTGCTTAAGTGCGCCGGATATAAGTATTCGTAGTCACTCACTCATTCACTCACTCATTGCTTTTGTGACAGCTGTCAGCTGACAAATTTATAAAAGTGATAAAACATGCATTTTCTCTCACAATCGTTACTGTTAGTTTTTAACCGAAATTGGAAATTAATTAGTTGGTAATTTTTGAAAAGTTAACCATTAGAATTTTAAGAATTGTTTTGTTGGAAGCTTTCATATTAATGCTTTATGGTTTTGCTTATTGCTGCAAAGTTGAACTTGTTCATAAAGTTCGCTGTGTTTCCTGTTGCAGGGTGGCAGCGCACTGACCAACAAATCAAAACGTTTTGACCTTGTGCCGGCCACCAGTCCCGGTCCTGGTGCATATAACATAAACACTCATTGGGTGAAAGACTCGATCTGTCTTGCACCAAGTTCAGCCCCACCTGTGTTGCAGCATGAGAAAACTTGCAAAGGAACTGTGAGTATTTCGTAAAAATATCTCTGGGTCACTTTGTATCGATAAAAATACTAGGAAAGGAGAGAAACGCCATTCGTATACTGGTAATTACTTTTTGTATAAAATATTTACTGTTTTTTGCCAATAGACACAGAACTACGAGTTTGCAGATGAGTAATCAGTGACTGTTTTAACTCACCACAGATGTGTTGCTGCACTACCACATGAACTGCACTCCGATCTTGGGTACTACACTGTGAGTCAGAAAAAATATACACGATACTGGGATCTATTATTGATCACTTAGTTTTTTTATTGTTGTGTTGTGTCATTGAAGAATTTGGAAAAACTTTCACTATATGAGGGTCATCCCAAAAGTTTTCGGCCTTGGCATGTTAGACAAAAATATTTTTCACAATCTATGCATCAATGAAACATACATTCTTTATGGACTCGCATGAGTTTGCTGCTGATATGACGTCATTATAATTTATGACGTGATAAAGCATTAAATAGTGTCAATGAAAACAGCCTCATGTCATTCATCATTGTGGATAGCGGACACCACCATGATGAAATTATAGATTTCAAAACAGATAATAGCCACTGGGGCTCAGGTCATTACTACATGCAAGGTGGTCTTGGTGTACGAAGTCACAGTCACAAGCAGCCGTATGCGTAATTGTAGACTTTTGGACTGGACTGCAAAGTCTGCAATGTGCAAATTAGGGCAGGGCACGTGGGGCTTGCTCCCTGGCTTCCATGCACACCATGCCCCCATGTAACAGATCAAATTTTGGTTAGCATTTCGTCAACACAACTGAGATCATTATTGCTAAATTTCTAATAAGGTTCTACTGATACCAATAAATATTGACGTGGCATCGTAATTGACTGAAATGTTCTTATTTGTGATCAGCGCAGATTTAGGTTATCTTATATTCGCCGATTCAAAGAAAATCATAAGTGTATTTGTTGGGGTTTTCACAAAATCAGATGCTACCGGGCCCCACTTTTACAAATCCAGCTACAGACTGGAAAATTGTCATGCAACAGCAAGCCTGATTTTATGCTGTTTGCGTTAAGGCTTGAAATCGTTTTTATTTAATGCCTAGCTGTGACGTCATAAATTACAATGACGTCATATCTACAGCAGACTCATATGAGTCCATAAAGAATGTACATTTCACTGATGTATAGATTGTGAAAAATATTGTTGTCTAATATGTCGAGGCCGAAAACTTTTGGGATGACCCTCGTATAGCCTTTGCCCAAGTTATGAAATTATTTAAGTTTTTGGCTATGGTAAGTAAGTAAGTCAGTAAGTAAAGTGTAAATTTATATAGCGCATACTCAAAAAGATCTCTAATGCGCTTAATACATTTTGTCATGGTAACATATTTGTTGACCGCCTGGTAAAATGTGCAGATTATACTCGTTTGTTTGAGTGTTGAACTGCATGATGTAAGTTTCTGTGAACTATTCTGAGTAACGGAACAAACATAGTAAAAAGGTTTTAAAAGGTTAAATGGTGTTGTGTATAGCTTTTCACAGGAAACCCATCTCAGAGGCGAGGAGCGTCACCTGACACGTGACATCATATGTTACCTACCACCCAACACAAGTGAACGTGCCTTGATTTGACTTTGGCTAGACAGTCTAAAGGCTGGTACTCGACTTACCTTATGCAGACTACCCAGAAAAGATGGAAGGCTGAGTTGACATAACTGGTAGGTTTACCTGTATACAGACAGTCGTTTGATTGGATCCAACATATAAAGCACCAGATTAACCATGTCTTCGCACTGCTGTGAGACATCTATAAGCAGTTTATGTATGTGATGCAGTTGTTTGTGGCAAACCGGATAAAGTTCTGTCGTAAGCCGAGCACGCCATCGATTCCTCATCCAAGTCAGGCTTACGGCTATGAAGAGACCGAAGATGGAGTGCTGCAACCGCAGGAACCCCTGCCTCGCGACATGACCATTGGACCTGCATTCTACACACCTGTACTGGTACTGCACGCTGTTACTTCAGCGGCATAGCCAGGATCTGTATGTAGGGGAGAGCACTTGAAGATAGGTGTGGGGAGGTTTTTGGGGCTGAGCCCTTTCCCAAAAAATTTTTGCAAATCCTTGACTCAAAGTGCAGTTATTTGGTGCACTTTAGCACTATTTTGAGTAACTGAGTATAGGGGGACACGTGACCTCAGTGCCTTTTTGTGGCTATGGCAGTGCATCGTCGCCTTCATGTTAATTTACTATAGGACTACTCCTGCTGCTACTGCTGTTGCTGTTGTTAGTACTATGGTAGCTGCTGCTAACCAATATAATATTGCTGCAATGTACTATTGGCTAGTCTGTTTTAATCCTGATGTAAATTCACACAGTTTGGTGATTTGTTTATTATTGACGTGATTGACTGTTGTCTACGAAAGTAGCAATTCTGTTGTTTATCCATCACGTTTGCATGCATCCTGCAGATGGACACGGAAACAACGAAGAAATACAAAGGTGTACATTGGGGCATGATGCGTGGCCAGCGGACTGACTTCTCCGGAAAAGAGGGTCCAGGACCATGCGAGTACAATCCCGACCAGGAGTGCAAGTGCAAGGGAGAGGTGGTCACTGGTACTGGAGAACGCCTCAAGTTCGAGTCTTACATTCCGCGATACACTGACCAGCTCGTACGAGACGAAATCAAAGAGGTTTGTGCTTCAATATGACATTATTATTATTGTGGTTATTAATGCAGCTATACGTCATTTAAAAAAGAATCGCAGGCACAGAAAAACAGCTATGACTAGTAGGTAAAAGATAGTTATAAAATCTGACTTCACGTTTTTTAAAAGCTGATAAAAATGTAAAGTTAAAATTATCAGTTGAATTTGAAAGTAATGAATTCCCGACTGTAGACGTGCCGTTGCACAACACGTTGTGCCTAGCTTGCTAGAGACAGAAACAATAGAAATGAAAAAGTTTTATTTTATTTCCATTTGCTGCTAGCTTAGGATTTCACAGTATCTGGCATACCTGAATCACAGCTTGATGTACATTGAGCCACAACAAGTCGAAGCAGCTGGAGTTTGGGCTTGTGAATGGGACCACCCACACCAATAAGTTAGTCATCCAATTGTCTGATTGTGTGTGTCCAGGAAAAGCCGGGACCCAGTACATACCAAGTGAAGCGTGACTTTGACACCACCACGACATCTATCACTCCCGGCAAACTCAAGTTTGCCGATTGCTTTGTGCCATTACATCCGCCGTTCTTGACTAATGCCAAGGTCTTTTGTGCTACTTACTGTTATTTTGCTTGTTTCAATCACTGTCATGCAGGTTTGGTTGTTTTTTTGCCAGCAAAGTCCCGTTTCTGCCACTTAGTATGTTTAAACCAGTTTAAACTGCTTAAAGCTTGGTTTAAACTGGCAGGTAATAAAAGATGTTCCAAGCATTAGTTTTTACATGCGACAGCAAGTACTGCTATAGCGCGTCTTAGCCATCACAATTCTGTCCGTCTGTTCATCTGTCTGTCTGTCCGTCACATGGGTGGATCAAAAATGGTGCAAGCTAGAATCACCAAATCTTTACCGTCGGCTGCCTGCCTAAAAGACACCTGTTTAAGCATCCATAAAGATTTTCCACAAATTCGAAAGGGGTCACCTCGAGCGAGTGCTAAATGAGAGGAGGGTAGGGAAAATTTGCAATTTGTAGCCAATAAGTCGCCGTATCTCAGGAATGGTGTAAGATAGGGCCTAAGTTACTATTAATCAATAATAGGAAGTTTTACACTGGCTTCTGATTGGCACTGAAAGCAATGACCTTGAATGACCTTGAACATCAAAATTTGAATTTTATGGTTTTTTTAATTATTTTCAGCTGCAAAACAGATTTCAAGAACGAATTACGCCAAAATTATTAGCGACAGACCAGGACAACATGCGTATGAAATTTCCAGCATTAAACATAGTTTTCAGTAGTTTAAATTTTGGCCCCTTCCTGCGTTTAAGAAATTTTCCGTGTGGGGGCATCAAACTTAGGTACCCTTCAAAATGTGTGCTTTTGGCTGCTCCAATGGCAGCAGGCGCTCGAGACCGGTTATGCCAGCAATCGTATGTGAATGAAGAATTAAAATCATCGTGTTCAATGTCAATTACTGGGATTGGTGAACTTAGATTAGTTCACAGTGGGCCTTCAAACATGCACCGCTGTTGCACGTTCCTCTTAGCGTCAGCTGGGTTTTTTTTTGTTTTTAGGGCCTATATTGTAAGTAGACTAACGTGCAAAACCTGTACCAAATTATAATATTTGAGAAGCACGATTCACCTTTCATAGCACAGCAATTGTAAGTTCATTGCACAGTGACAGTCAGTAAATTATATGCGATGCAAAAATTGTACTGTTTTGCCTTTGGTTTGTATGAAAAAACACAAACCGTCGGTATTTCATGGCAAAAATTAACAAAAGCCTGTGTCTAAAAACCCCGTGGTCATGTTTTATTTTTGCAGTCACGGTATGTCTGTGTGGTTGCAACAAAAAAACTTCAAGAAAACCTTAATTTGGAGATTGCTGTGAAATTGAAATTTGCTTAATAAACAATGAAGTTTGAGTTTAAATGCAGTTTTTAACGTGCCAAGTAATTTCAAGAAGTTTTATAAAGTTTGTTGTTTTCTAGGTATTGGAAGATATCTCTGTTTTGCTGCTGTGTTGATGCAGAGGTTTACCGACGCTCAATCTGGTACGCCGGCACCAGGAGCCTACAACGACCCCCGTGAAGCTCTTGAAACTCTCAAGAAGATTTCTGGCATGAAGAGAAGTCCTTTTGGCAAGACCGAAATTCGATTCAAACCAATGCATGGCACTGAAACACCAGGCGTGTGAACTCTTCAACGTTGCACTAATTGATAGATTTTTTTTTTGTTTTGAACTTACTGGTAGCACACTCTTTGGCAGGATCATGATCTTGGTTCACAATTTAGGAACTTTAAAAGAATTCTCTGGTTAATATTGTGATTTTTGCGGATACCAGCAACAGATAATAGCCATTAGCTTGGCAGTCTTTGGCAGAGGTATACGCAGTCTAGCGAGTGCTCTCTTAGTTGTTATGGAGTTCTCCTGATAGGCCACATTACGGGTTTTGTCTTTTTGTCTGTCTGTCCGTCTGCTTGTCCTGTACAGGCCTATAACTCAGAAAGTCAAAAAGGCTTAGAAAAACAAAAATTGGTGTGAGCGTTTCTCGGAACAGGTATAATCGATAGGCCAAAAGTCAAAAGGTTAAAGGTCAGTTTTCGATCGGATTACGGCTACGTCCGATCTTGCAGTGGGCGCTGTCGAGCAGATGTAGCTACTAGCTAGGTGGACAGCCGCCCGCATTTTATGTCATCACTGGACTGACATCTGCGACTGTTGAACGCATTGCAGGTCCTCAGACGTACAACGTGAGTCACGGATTGGCGGCAGAGAGCATGTACAAGGCGTACCTTGCGAGCACTCAACACGGAGCGTTCGGCAGCTCGGCTGAGCGCAAGGGACCAACGGTCAGTGACGATTCACGTGAACACCCCGGTCCAGCTCACTACCAGCCTCCCATCGCTGCTGCCTGTCAGACGGCCGCACCGCACGGTCGCATTGTACGAGCCTCGTCCAACTTCGCGTCGCACTCCGACCAAATCAAGAAGCCGGAACATACTGTACGTAGTACTGGCTGAATCAATCAGCCAGAGTTGCCTTATTAGTAGAGCTATTTCAGGGTTAGTACTAGTAGCTTAGTAAGTAACATTACTCGTCAACTTTTTGTTGTCTGTAGTCGTCTTAAATCTAACCGTTTAGCAGGGATTGTGGTGTTAACTTGCCTTCATACATTTGTGAGAGCTTTTCTTTTTTTTGGGGGGGGAGATAAATTCTTCTGATGAGCTGAACTGAATTGAACGGAGCAGATATGAAGAGCCAGGTTTTGAGACGTTTGACAGAAGGGCGAAAGTGATACCAGTTTGTGCTTATGGCATGTTTAGTTATTTATGTTGAAAATTCACAGATACTACAGAGTCATAACAGCATTTTAAGTAGAAAACAGCTTCACACAGTGCACACGCTGAGCTTGTGTAAAATTATGGTGAAGTAATTACTCAAATTTAAGCAGATATTTAAAGTCGAAATTTTAGTTGAAATGTGGATTAATTCAATTAATGTTATTGTTATAATTATTTTTATTTATCAATTCACACACGCAGATATTCAGATACATCTAACGTTTAGTTAAATTCTGCATTAATTTTTTAAAATGTTTATTTTATGCAGGACAATCCAGCTCCGGGGTCGTACAACGTGGCCAAGTCGTTTCAGCAGACACAGACTAAAGTGGAGCCGAGACCGCCTCGCACACAGGCCGCTAGGAGGCGCCACGAGTCGTTTCTATCTGCCGCTGATCGCTTTGCTCCGCCCAGAGACATTACACCAGCTGATGCCGACCCCACATTGCCAGGTCACCCACCTTTCACAACTCTAAAATGTTAAAAAAAGGTTAAAGGTGGTGTTTAGCTCTTTATCGGAAACCCATCAGAGAGCTACAGAGCGACACCTGCCGTATGGAATCACGCAGTGTTAGCTGCCACCCGACACAGGTGAACGCAACCCGCCTTAACCCCGACCAGAGAGGCCAGTACTAAATTTATTTACTCTGGACTGATGGAAGGCTGAGTGTACCTTGATGTTAGTTATATACTTAGATGATTTACCTGTCCACTGACAGTAAACAAGTAAGTAAGTAAGTGAATAAGTAAGATAGCTTAGCAGTTGCAATTTAACAGTTGTTTAAACCACATCTATGAAGTAGTAACTACATCATAGCAAACCACCCGGGAGTTGAACGCACGATCTCTTGATTGTAAGTCCAACACTCTACCGTTACGTCATCGAGCCATTATATTGTACTGGTATTTGTGTTTCTGTGGTTGGGTGATTGGTTGGCTGGTTGTACAGGTCCAGGAATGTACGACCCACGAATGAAAACTGAAAAAGGAAACTTGATGACGGTACACGAAGCTAGGTTTACAAAGCTCATGGACGACGGAGTCCCGGGACCCGGCGCTTACACCGTATGTACACTGCACAGTCGTAGGACATTAATACTTCATCAGCTTTAGCCCATTCCTCGCCCGAACTTGATGTGAATTTTTTTGCTAATGAAATGAAGTTACTGGAAATTCGCAGAAGTAATTGAAGGAATTCAGTTCCAAATCTGTTTCCGTTATTATTATTATTATTATTATTATTATTATAATTTTAACAGATCAGCCATATTTTTTTATTTTGACCTACTGTTTAGTGTTTGCATTGTGTGTTTGTTTTGCTTTTTGTGCTTGGTCTTAAATTGTGTTTTGTGTGGTGGCAGCAGCAAACATCAATTAGTCAGTCAATCAATCCAGGATTTTTATAGTGGCATAAGTAATGCGAACTAGTAGTTGAACTACTGTTAAATCCTCTAGAGACAGGTTAAACGGAGCCCAGTATAGGCAGTCGTCTGGCTGTTGATTATGATGATATATATGTAATGGAGTAAGTGCAATATGTATGTGCATGCTGTATGTATAGTTCTCTCCTATGCAGAAGGACACGGTGTTGAAGGGTACGTTTAACGTGAGTCTGGGAAATCCGCCTGTCAACACTCGGCAGTTCCATTGCATGCCGGCCTCGCGTGCGCCTCCAGCTAAAACTATGTCCAAATCGCCTGTCGTCTTCTAACAGCTTCGTAGTAGGATTTCCATCTAGCAGCGCTCCTATAGTTTCATTGTCTAGTCATACTGTGAAACTATCATTCAGGCGCGGCGCACATGCTGCAATAAAATAAAATAAAACAACCTAAAACGTTTTAGTTTGTTTTATCGCAACAGTCTAGTTTAGTTTTGTTGCAAACGTTTGCACGTGCTGCAACAAAATGAAGTAAAATAACGTAAAACAACGGGCAACAATTGTAAAACATCCTTCAACATCGCAGCTTGTTTTATTGCACTTCATGCGGACTTCTGTAACAATAAAAAATAAAGCAATATAAAACAGCTTGCGATGGTCGTCGTCGTCGACGTTTACTTCGCAGGTATTATTTGTCACAGAGCTAAAGCGGGAAACTTGCAGAGAAGTTTTATTTTATTGCAGCATGTGCGGCAGGTCTTACTGCCTTTTGCGGTTGTTTTTGTTCGTTTGTTTTGTATCTGTGTTGCAGACTGGATATTATTACCGGTGTTGTAGGCCTATTAGCACAACACAACGAAAGTTTTGCACTTCTCTTGGTGTCGTGAACTTTATCATTTGTGCAGTTTTTCCATCTTCTGCTACTCTGCTACCACTATTTCTGTGTCAAAACAGTCATTTACCATGCACTCTGTAGCCACTGATTACATGCTATTTTCATGTTGATACATGGGCAAAATACAAACGTAATTGTTTAGGCCTATAGAAAATATTGTCACGAGAATAGGCACAACAGTCTGTTTAATCAGAAATACACAAGCTCTGATATTTCACAAGGTAGTGTAGCGACGTATTTGAGGAATTTTTATGTTCGCTTTATTGTGAAGTAACTGCCAAAAATTTTGCATACGTTTACAACAAGTAATTAGAGCAAAGCTCACGTGACGCACGATAGCAGCGGTCCTGCCACTTGGACAATCGTGTACAGCATGCAATAAAATAATACTGCGTTTTGAAGGAGAACCCAAATTTAAGGCCTCCATATGGAAGACTCCTTGAATTTCAGAGGTCAAAATTTAAACTGATAAAAATGGACATTCTATGCAAAAAATTTCATAGGCCTAAGCAGGTTGTCCAGATTTATCTCCAGCCATTTCAGCACAATTCACTCTTGAAATGTGCGCCACAGCTGAAAATTGCAAAAAAAAACAGTAAAATTCTCTATCGTTCAAGGTTCAAAGTCATTTAAAATCATTCAAGGTCATCGATGTTGACACCATTTAGAAGCTCGTCACTAGTGCTTGTTATGATAAGCAGCAAGTCTGTGCATTTCTGCAACTGTTTTCACGCTAGACGAGCTAATAGCCGTAAAATAACCATTTTAACGGGGTACCTCTATCTGATGCCCGCCTGCGCAGGCCTCCTTAAACCTAGAGGGTCGAGACTTGAATTGCTAAAATCTGCGTTTAATGCAAAAAATATGCAGATTGTCTTGGTCTATCTCCAGCTATTTTGTCGCAATTCACTCTTAAAATATCTGCCACAGCCAAAAATTGTAAAAAAATTCACTGAAAATCTCTTTTTGGGGAGTTCGTGGTCGTTCAAGGTCATTGATGTTAATAAATCTAAAAAAAACCGTCGCCAGTCTTGTTATGATAAGCAGCATGTCTGTACCTATCTGCAGCCGTTTTCACGCTACACGAGCCAATAGCAGTAAAATAACCACTTTTTAGGTAGTAGATCTTTTTTAGTAGTAGATCTTAGGCCCCCACGATGCTCCCAAGATCCCCCATTAGGCTGGAAAGGGAAATACCCTTTTTATTCTCCACTCCATTCGACGCCTCAACCATTTCCCTGTAGGAAATTTTTTCGGGCATCCATGAGTAAATATACCGTCATCTGCCATTGGCGGCAATAGCACGTTGGTTAACCTTGACGTGAAAGGGGTCCGAGACAAGGTTGCGGGGAGCAGGTTAGTGTGTCCAAGGGGGGATAAACGCCCTTGATTTTGGGGGTTCAAGACCGTTCAAGATCATCGCTGTTGATAAAACTAAAAAGCCCGTGACCAGTGCTTGTTATGATGAACAACATGTGTGTACTTATCTGCAACCGTTTTTACACCAGACGAGCCAGTAGCGGCAAAATGATGTCTTTTAGGGGGTACCCCTGTTTGACGCCCTCGTTAGAGGGGAACCCTTTTCCTTTTACCCAGGAACACGAAATATTGTCATGCATGTTGTCCGTCTGATATAAAAGCTAGAGTCCTTGGGGGTAGCTTACAGTGAAAATTTCGTGATCTTAGCTTGCACCGTTTTGATGGTTTTCAAGGGTGCGACAGACGGACGAACAGACAGACGGACGGACGGACGCCTAGGCCATGGCTAAGACGCCCGAAGCATTCTGCTATCACGCGCAAAAATTGGTCAGCATGATGACTAAGCTATAAGTAGTCCTACAGGTTAATTTATGATGATGCATTGTCCCTGTGCTTGCCACTAATGTCTGAACGTTCTTATGCTTTTGTTAAATACTTTCGATTTTTTGTTACAAAGTGTTTATCAGACCACAGAGTTTTTCAACTTTTTACATCAGCGATAATTTCGTAAGTCATAGTTCTATATTATGATGATACATCGTCTTTTGATTTTTGTAACATTTATTTTTAACGAATAATATTATAATAATCTTAATATTAACGTTGTGTTTCATTTTGTAATTGTAATCGTTATTGTGTTGTCATTATTTGTACTTTACTATTGTTGTTATCAATATCTGAGTACAGCTAACTTATACCCTGTTTACACGATCGAGCAAACATCGAGCAGACGTCGAGCAAATGTATTCGAAATACACGTGCTAATTGCTCGACGTTTGCTCGATGTTTGCTCGATGTTTGCTCAATGATTGCTCGACGTTTGCGGGACGTCTGCTCGACGTCTGCTCGATGTTTGCTAGCATTCGTCCAGCTAGCTCGACGAGCTATGGTAATTAGCATGCTAATTAGGAAGGCGGGCGGGTTGTAATTGGAAGGCCTATATAACACGTGATCAGCTGTGGGCTAAGCCTAGGCCTACATTTGAGCCAGGGGCGGGGTTCCATCAGGCCTGCTTGATGTTTGCTCGATGTTTGCTTGATATCTGCTCGACGTTTGCTCAATTGCGTAAACGAGGTATTAGTTTGATAATTCGTATACAGTTTGAATGGTGTTTTTGTATAATTATTTATATTCAGGAAAATTCACTGTTCATCGCTGAACATTTTTCTTTTTCACTTGAATGTACGTTTGCCTTACAGTATGTCACATGCTCCACTAATATTCGCATCTTATGCATAGGACGACAGCAGTATTATCTTACAGTATACTTTAAAACTTTTAGCTGTTTCGTTTGCATGTGCTGAACCATTAATTCACATATTGATTATTGTGTTTTTTGTACAGTTTACGTTTATGCGTGCTAGTGAGTCTTCCGTATCTCTATCAAACACGTTCACGTTATAACACGTATTCTCATGTAACATGTGAATGACATTTACACTTTGTGGAGCTGTGTCACTCACAGCCTGTGGTAACTGTGGTAGGTTCTAAAACGTTATCAGAACAGCCAGTGCGAGTTAGTCACTGATGTGGAAAAGTCCGAGCGATTTTCTTGATCTTGCTTTTTTGGATCAAAATAATTCGAGTCAGGTTAAGTTTTGCATGACAAGTGACATGACATGGATGATGTTGATCCAAAAAAATGAAAGAACTCGCTCTGATTGTCAACCGAAAAACTCAACCAGGCGTATATATATTTGAGTGATTGAAACACTATTAAGAATAATTTACCGTCAGTGTAAGCTTACTGTTAGATCGTGGTCATTTGTAAAATAAAAATGTTGCAACTTTTTTGGCGACTCTGCCTACTGCTACACATTCTCCGTCGCGTGTTTTGTCATCTGTTTGTTGTCTGCCTCATTCGTGCACCTTGCGTAAACGGTTCAACGGATTTCGATGCCATTTAGGAGGTAAACTTGTGGGTCTAATATGACAAATTGTGTTAGAAGAGAAGATTTGGGAGGTCGAATCTTTAGCCAAACCATACAATTGCAAATTGCTGCTGTCACCTGGCGAATAGAATCAAAGGGCGATTCCGCGTTTTGCCAAATTACTTTGATGCTTGCTTTAATCTTGCTGTACGTTTACTTAGCATGTGGCAGGATTCGAAACAGGCACCAAAGTAGTTTGATGAAACTGTTAACTGGAAATAGAACGTGGTTACACATGTCGTCTGTGTGTTACCGTACCGTTGACGTGATAATTCACAAAATTTTGGTTGATTTCCTGGTGCAAGTACACACCGAGCATCTAGGCCGTTAAACGGATGCCACTGTGGTCGATCGAAATAGTTTAATAGTTGTCGTTTGTGTTGTTGCCAAGTAGATTGAGTGATTTTCAGCGAAATGTTGTTCTTCTGGGATTGTGACAAAATAAAGCTGTTAGCATATTTGTTCTGCGAGATGTTGCGCAATAAACTTGCATCGCAGATTTTGTTTCAAGCACCATTAGGCACTAAAAATTTGTAGTGGCGTGGCGTCTTTGATTTTTACACGCGCCAATTTAAGGTATTGCATGCATGTTGTCCGTCTGTTCGTCTGTCCGTCCTTCGGGACGTTGATGTAGTTGAGCTACTTGATTAAGTCTGGTAGCTTTTCGTACGCAAACCTTAGCCATCTAGTGTAAGAGAACACCGTCAAAATTGGGGTAGAATAAAGACAGAGTAGAGAAAATTGGCGATTTTCAACGACGGAAAAGACGGTCCAAGTCTAGTGAGTGAGTTAAGTTTTACAAGAGGGGTCGACGTGTTTGCTTAAAACGCTGGAATAACTGCGAATATACGTGCGCATTCTCAATTTTTTTCTGAGATAACCTACTGACCAAATTTAGCTAAATGTCGACCAACGTTTGAATTTCGACGAACGTTTTTTTAAAGTTCGGCCGTGCGGCTTGCCATGCGTATGCAGACATATTTTGCACCGAGCACTTGAATTGACAGAGGCGACTGACAGTCATCGGGGCGTATATAAGGTTAATTTACTGTCATCACTTTAGTGCAAAGTGGCTGGCACGATTGCCGTACACTTTTATGTTTTCTCGAGCGTGTCGGCGCCGTGCATGCTCTGCGGCTCGCCCTTGCCTTGAGACCATAGGCCTATAGTCCAGTCTAGCGTATACACTATACTGCAGACAGCAATGTATCGTGCTCTGCATGGCACCACCCACCCACGATGAAAACAACCCGTTAGAGCACTTGATTTCTGCTGCTGCTTATTCGTCCATCCGAATCGAACACACCACCGTCAGTGATCTAGCAATTTTAACAGTATATACGGGCATCGTTATGTGATCGAAATTCGCCTGAGCTCTGATCCGACGACGATGTGCGGACGAACGATCTAGACCAGGTTAAGGTCAGAACTGACAAGAGGCTTTACACATCGCCCGATCGTGTCTGATGGTCGCAGACATGGCAAGCAAGCTCGTCATCAGACACGGCACTGACCATGACCATTCGTCGTCCAGTGTCACTGTCGGGTCATGGCTGGTATTTCTGTGCACGTGGTCGTTCTTCCTGAGCCAGCCGCACGTCACTACTTGCAGCTCGCACGGCGGATCAACTCATCAATGTTTCACCGGTAGGCCCTACTGCATGACGTTTGTATAGTAATAACTTTTATACGCACAAAAAAAACAAAAAAACAAGATGTCGCTAAGGTGGGCCTACAATACCCTCTATATCCTAATGCCAACGTCTGACTTCCCGTAGCGAAAAAAGGAATTGTTCAGAGTAACTTTAGTCGCATACACGCTATGGTGACGCTGCTATATCGAACACTACAATCAACTCTACGATACTATACGATACGACATGCACATGGTGATGGCTGTAGACAGAAAATTTGCATTCAAAATCGCGACCAAACCGCTGCAGATAGAAACATGTTTGCTACATAGGCGGATCCAGGAGTTGAAGTTGGGGGCCAAGGTCGAGCGCCGAAGGCGCGAGCTGAGTAAGGCGCCAAGGAGGGTGGGGTGTGGGGAGGGGCTGTTCCCCTTC
>Ga0209367_1001391_pt1 | contig 29581 bp, 18 predicted proteins | sample WorMetLIZISLAND2_FD_187412 | JGI IMG/M metagenome (GOLD analysis project Ga0209367, IMG submission 187412) | Marine gutless worms symbiont microbial communities from Max Planck institute for Marine Microbiology, Germany - Olavius geniculatus... ...
GATGGGGAGGGTATGGAGGCGCCTGTTTCTAATCGTTTTTACGAACGTCCTCTGCTGGATTCCGGTCGTGCTGGTTAAACTTCTCGCATTCACCGACCTTCACGTTTCAGGTCAGTCAAGCAAATTTAGACAGTGACTTCTTTATATGCATATTTTTGCATTTCAAGTGTTCAAAATGTTTAGATTCATCTTAAATTGACAGTTTACTTGTAACCGATATCAACCGCATTTGTCGACATGTTGTACCGATTTGCCCCAAAATAATTGCAGATTAGTTTCTAAACAGTTTAATTAAAATTATTAGTTTCGTTAACTACATTGCCAAAGTAGTTGCTAAATAATACGTAAAAAGTAAAACCTTTCCCAAGCCAAAAGGCCCGTAGGGCGGCGCTGATATCCGTATTTAGCCCTCATTAGGCTCATTTAGACACCAGTTTACACTGCAAAACGCCAGATATACAGCTAGTGCATTGCGCGGTGTGCCTGTTTACGTCTCAGCTTTCGCTGGTATAGTCATTGCGTTTACCGACGGAGGGACGGCCAGGCTGAGTTGATCTGAGTGACTGGTTACATACGGAGATGGTTTACCCGGCTGCCAACGGTCACCCATTCAAGTACTAACCGAGCCCGGTGTTGATTAACTTTGTGATGCGACCAACGACGTTACCAACTAAGACAAACCACCACCGTCACCACTAGGCTAACTAATAGTGTAATTAAACTGTTTCAATTAGTTGTCCATCACCGTTGGATAGGTTGGCTCACTAGCCTAATCGGCTCAGTTGATCGATCGCTTGTGTAGCGGAGTTGTACGCATGGCTGACGGTGTTCGTGCTGCCAATCAACAGCGCCGTCAATCCTCTGATATACACGGTCATGACGCCGTCGTTCCGTCGTCGCATGGTGGAAAGACGCCGATCACAAGCTGCCAACACGCCGCAAGTCAACAATCTAGCGACTGACAACACGGTCACATCAACGTGGCTGTCACTGCTCGCTTGCAACGCCTGCTTCAGGCGATTCAGTAAAGTTCATGTTCCATTTTTAGGCCTACTTATTACATAACGCTGCAGAACAATCTGTGCGAAAAAAACAACATTAAAGCTTAAATTCCATTACGCCGCCTTTGCGACAAAGTCTACGAACTTTGTCGTTGACTTTCATGATTTGTATCCACTACTTTTTTCCGAAACTTTTCCCGCGTGGAACTTTCGGTGAAAGGCGGCGTAATGGTTTTTGGGCTTTGTGGAGTTTAGCCAGAACTTTATTACTTGTTGTGAATTAGTTGCAGTAACGTCGTGGCCGGTGGTTGGCACCGGGGCAACTGCCCTTTCCCCATATTCTGGCCTGTTGAAAAATTTCGATTTCGTGTTTTCCGTTTTTCTCGGGTAGCGTAGAAGCACACTTTAGAAAAGGTGGAGAGTCGAATGATCGCTTGATGGCTAGTTGTGTCAGGAATATTAACGCTAATAGTTATTAAAATCTAATAATCTCTTTTCACGGTACGATCGATAATGTCGGGGTCCTTTTTTAGAGACAGTGTACATCAGACAGTCAATGACTGTAACATAACCTGTGTGCTGTGTGTTGTTCTCAGGATTTCGTCGTCACTCGTCCAACACGACGTCGACACTGACGATGCTACTGAACAACATGAACACCTCGGCCAGACTCAGCATCCAACCGTCACAACCACCACAACCACAATTATCTCAACCAACTCAACCACAACCACCCCAGCATCATCATCATCAGCAGCAGCAGCAGGACAGTCCGGAGTACCGGCGCGTAGAGACCATCTCCACTCCCCTCGAACTGCTGCCGCCGGGTGGTGGTATGTCTGCTGACTGCACTGCAGGTGAAAGAACCATCCCCACCGCGCTCGAACTGCTGTAAGAAGTTGGAATGTCTGTAGAGACCATCTCCACCGCGCTAGAACTATTACCGAAAGGTGGTATATCTGGTGACTGCACCACGGATGTAGGGGACTATTTCAACAGCCCTCGAGCTACTACCGGGTAGTGGTATGTCTGCTGGGTGCACCGCAGGTACCGTAGAGACCATCTCCACGGCTCTGGAGCTGCTACCGCAGGCCGGCTGCAACGGCGTTGCCGCCGCGGTTCCCGAAGACACCGGCAGCCGTGACCCCGTGCCATCTCCGCGTCGACCTGACCTAGTTAAATTCACGCTTGTCGTCGACTCCGCTCCATGACCTAAAGTATCATCAAACTTTGGCTCCCGATGAACTGCCCGTCATTTTTCCGGTTTCAAGCGACTAAAACCAGTCCGTAACTGTTTGTAGAATTTCGCAGACAGACGAACAGACGAACGCGAGTAACATTACCTCTTTCAGCGACATTATCTCTTTTTTTACGTCGGAAGTAATGATAATTATTATCTTTGTGCGTTTCCACCATACGGTAACTTGCCCGTGTTTAATTTATTTTTTTCGGTAAATACATTCGTCTGGGCCGCGGCCCCGTATTACCGCGATCGTTAAGCTCGCAAACTGCATTAGACAGCAAATATCTAATATTATACAACAACGTATAGCTAGCTGAATATGGGTAAGCATCGTGGGTAATTTTTCTAACATTTTGCCGACTTAAGTCTTATATTTGCTTATTTTTGGCGTTTTTCAGACGATGTTGTGAGGTTTATCGACAGCGTTATTGTGTTGCGTCTTTTAATGCGTTTTACAATTTGCTGTTTTTTAAGCACTGCTTTCGTTTTGTCCAGTTTTATTGTTCAGTAACCGGTACGATATCGGTGTGATAATGCCATGTTATTTAGTGCATCTAAGAGTAGTTTCCAGTACTCGTTACTTTTTCTGATGTAATAGCTGCTCATAGGAATATAAAATTTATTGTTGCTTAATTCGATTAACGTTGAGTCGACAGTAACATGTCATCTATAAATTTTGACTTCGCGCAATTATTATAGACAGTGCGTTAAGAACGATAATATCCGTAGGCCTACTTTTTGGTACAACTTTGGTAAACAGAACGATACTTTCTATCATTATTTTAGCGTTTGGCTATACGCTCTATAGCCTAACTCTGTTGCCGCATTAGGCCTACTTTGCAAAAATTTAAAACCGTCTATTTTTACGATTTACTGTGTGCATATCATTTGCCAAATTACAAGTTAAAATCTGGTTAGTTTACGTTTCAAATGCTTTTTGCTCTCCCAGTATACTAATTTTTGCAGGAATAATCACCCAGTCCTCGGTTATAGCGCCACGACCTTAAACAATTTAGGCTATTATAGCGACGTACAATTATGGAACTAGCCAAATACCACTTGGAATTAGGTATCGGCTTGGTTGTTGCTCCCCGTTGTGTCGCAAATAGGACTACTCGACTAAAGGCGCGTACAGAGCGACGTAACTGAACTGAACGAAACTGAACTCCCTCATTGATCAGCTTAGTTCAGTTCAGTTACGTCGCTCTGTACGCGCCTTAAAACGGTGCGGATGCAATTCAAACTGGCGAATATCGGCGGCATACGCCTACTGTGCAATGGGGGTGAAATGGGTTAAATAGCTAAAATGTGAGTGTAGTAGTCTAACAAGGGTGAAGGGTTAATGTACAATACATAGGTCAAATCAGGAATCCTTTATAAGCGGCGAGCTGCAAGCTAGAGTGTGTGAATTTCTGTCTGTGTGTGGGGGAATGATGATTGTATGGCGAGTTATTAATAGTGCGGCTGATGGATAGACTCAGTTAAGAAATTTGTAAGACTGAACTTTTATTGGATGAATTTGGATAATTTGGTTGTTGTACCAAACTGTATAAACTGTGAAAGTGAAAGTGCCAATAAATTTGCTAAATTTCTGTACCGTACCTGTCTTAAATATTAACTGAAAGCTAGATAAAAACTTATGAGATTGTAGACAGAAATAGAATTGCAGATAGAATTAGAATAGACTGAGAGAAGTGAATTAGCTGATTATATCTGAAAGAGAAGACTAAAAGAGAAGACTTAGCCTGAGCACCAAGTAAACCGGAAATAGAATATCTTGTTAGGCCTACAGAGAAAAAGGGTAGACAGATAGAAAGGAGGAATAAGAAGTTATCAGACTTAGAAACTTAGAAACATCTGAGAAGAGACTTACAATGAAATAATTTAGCTAATAAATACAGAAATAAACTAAATAATAAATAACACACAGTAAACTATATAATCCGTAGGTCATCTCCTACAGAAGGGTAACCGGAGGTCATTCAAGGTCATAGCCAGGCGGGTGTCTCTCCTCATAAAACCCAACAGATATTGCAACTGTTGTGATACGAGCGTAAACCGGCGTGCGACGACGCGCGTATATTTACGACGTGCGTACACGGACAGACGATGGATTGGCTGGACGCAACAGCAGCAGCAGCTGCAGCAGCTGCACTATAGAGCCGTCAGCGAGGAGAGTCCAACCCGCCCGCCACAAAACAGCCTACGTGCAGGGAGATGCATTATATACGGTAGACTACGTCTTTCCGCTTCTTGGCTAAGATATTTTGGTTCTCGAATTAATCGTAGTTTTAGTTTTTTTCAGTTTTAGTTTCATCACAAGATTTGCGGGTAATTTTGGTTTTTAGCCAACCGTACTAACCGTAGCGCTTATATGGTAGGCCTATGATCTTTTATTCGTCTGTCGTTTACGGTCTGTCTGTCTGTAACGTTTTGTATTGTGGCTAAACAGTACGTCGTAGGCAGAAAGTTATGCAGAATTATTCATTTGTGGGGCCTCAGATCCAAGTTGGGGTGTGAGTCACCGTGTGAGTTCTAAGAGTAGGAGATGGGGGTTTGGAGGACGTGCCCCAGCGGGGTGAGGGGCAGAGCCCCTGGTCAGAGGTCAAAGGAGCGAAGCTCCCCTGAAGCTGAAACACTTTTGGTTTATGGACGCTCGATGGATACCGTAAATTTACTATCTTTTGTAAAATTTGGACACTTAAAAATAAGATTTTTTTGGTTTTTTTGCAAGTTTAGTAGGTCCAAATTTGTCACAGTTTACTGTGAATTAATGCAAAATGCAGAAATAACATAGGTTTTACCAAATGCATTTGGTTTCTACCACAACACCCCCCTGCAGTAGACCTATCTTTTTCGTAGAGGGTGTCAAGTTTTTAATGGGGGTGTACACTTCCCCACAGAATGGGGGCTGGATAATTCGCTGACCGTAGGAGACCGCGATCGTACCGTTGGATAAGTCGTTGGTAAGTTTCTGTAGGATGTCAATAATAGCCATGTCGCTATCTGCAGCAGTTTGGCTGCAATTTTTCCTGTCTTCATGCTATCCGCGGGCAGTACTTATCATTAAGCGAAAGTTTTACTTGTTTTCATTGAGTTTTCGTCGTTCTTAAACCTGAAAATTATACTCCACGTTCTCCTGAAACGCTGACCACTAGCAGTTTGGTGTTTACCGTCCAGTTCTCGTTTCGGCTGCTAAAGTAGGCTGTCTGCAGTACGCCTGGCGTCGGCATGTAAACAGTAGATACAGATATAGACGGCGCGCTGGAAAGAAGAAGCTCGAATGCTGTGTGGAAGGAAGAATTGGCCTCACTCCCGGGACACCATGGACCGTACAGCCAGGTACCGGTCCGGAATACAGATGAGCGGATCTATAGAAACATGATCCACCGTTAAACCGCCCAGTGGCGGATCCAAAGGGCGAACGTTCCCCCCCGGCTTGCGACCCCATGCGTGAGTGAACACTTCGAAGCTTCGAAGTAAGATTCCCAAATTTGATTTTGGGCGGCGCTGCTGGGAGAACTCACAACCTCTTGCTGGATTAAAAAGGTTTTAAGCCTACTTCTAAGAGAAGGCAGGTAGGAAAAACGAAGGGAGGCGGAAAAATAAAAGAAGAGAAAAGGGAGAGAGGGGACATTAGAGATTTTTTTGAGTATGCGCTATATAAATTTACATTTTACTTTACGGATATTTCGCCCTTACATCCCTTGGCTAAAACTTAGGTTCGCCACGAAATCCGCCATTCGGTTAAACTTGCTGGGCCTCTCTGGGATTGACAAAATAAAGCAAATGCTTGATGATCGATTTATGAAAAAGACAACAGAAAGCTCAGCTGTCGCTAGTATAGCCGACTATACTGGTTTTAGTGACCTTTAAAATCATCCAAGGTCGACGATTTTTATTTAATCTGAAAGGTCATATACCACTTCTTATTAGTGATTAATAGTAACCTAGGCTTTATCTCTCACCGTTTCCGAGATAGAAAATTGAATTTCTCTTTTCTTTTATTTAACCCTAATTTGAAAGTGTTTCTCTTCCACTAGATGGCTGAAATTTTGCATGCCCAAGTTCAACACACATTGCTAATTATTCGTGTAAAAAGTTCTCCCCTACGACCTAACGTTTAGCCATAACATTCGTGACAGACGGACGGACGGACGGACAGACAAACAGACGGACGGACGACAACCATGCCAATGGATCGATCGTTACTTAAGTACGGTCGGCTAAAAACCGTAAATGCCTTATCTGAAAAGCAACCTTATTTTAAAACGTCTAATAATCACAATCCGAATTCCACTCAGCGCATATTCACACATCCTTGAAACATTTTTCTTCGAACACTATACACATTTGGCACCCTACGGACTGACTTCAGTAATTTTCGAACTGATGTTTGGATAGGCCTACTTGTAAATTGTATCGCGATATTTTTCGTTTCAGTTTTCGTTTCTGTTATCAGTCGCATGATCGTGTCACTTTTTTGTGATTTCTATTACAGGCTTCAGCTGTTTTTGTCTGTTGTTCGACTTTGGTTTTAGATAATTGTTTTAATTTTCTACGTTTTAGTAAGTCGACTGTTTGTTTAATTTTTATTTTTGCACTAAGTTTGAAAGTTCCAGTCTCTGGTTTGAAAATCCAATAAGCAACCCGGCGACAGGTAATTTATTGTAGCCTATAGGTCGTTTATCGTAGGTTGTTTAAGCTTAAGCTTGCTTAATACAATTACAAGTGACTGGCAACACTTTGATTTATCTTGAAATTAGCTTGCCTCACGACGCAGTAAGGACGTGCTTGCTGTTGTGCTTTATTTTTAACTCTTCGTTTCTTCGTTGCGCGTCTTGCTAATAGGAAAGTTGATCTAAGATTTTTTCAGTATGCTGACTGAAAACTTAAACCATACCGTTGTTTCGTATACGTTTATTGGTTTACCCACTAGCCTACAAACTTAGTCAATGTTTGCCCAAATAAACCTACAGGTGTATTGTTTCTCTTACCTGAGACGCACAGTAGATAGGCTAATTTTAGCAAATGTGCTTCTTATGTGAGTGATGTGGCACATTGGCCCATGGTAAAATCAGTCCACATTGTTTAGAAAGTTTCGTCTACTTTTTTCTGAACTTTTTCTGCTGCTGCATGCACTTTAGCTTGCACAAACTCGGAGACGGGATCTTTAAAATGTGGCGGCGGATTTCAGTTCATCTGAATATTAGTCCGTTGCCCGCACACGTTTCTGCTGAGGATAGTTCGCGGTCATTTCGCGATATTCGCTAACCGTAGAGTAAAGATACAAAAACAGCGCGCTATCGAGAAGTTAGTGATGGGCCACCGAGCGATACATCGAACCGAAACTCGTTTCGGTACAGCCGATACTTTATGCTAATCAAACATCTTTACTGATGGAATGCTTGTGTTACGTTTAATATACTTTGACTTATGACCTTTCTATTTAACAAAGACACATATTTAACGAGACACATATTCATGCAAAGTTTCATCAAGCTATGCTAAGCTAAGTGCAGCGGTTCGTGACTTATCGTGTTAACACAGAAACAGAGAAGAAACTTACAGCGATGATGCTGAAATAATACTGCCATCGCTTCCGCAGGCAGTAATTATTGTAACGGTTACAGCGGCCAAGCTAGTTCGCCGCGGTATCGAACTCCAAAACTCTGCAACGACCCATCGCTACTGGAAATGCAACGCCGAACGTAGCCGCACGAAGTGAAAGCGTTACACGCCCGTGTAGGCAACACGTTGACGGAAGCTGTACAGGCATATAGTGATGTACTGTACTTCAGCTTACTTCAGTGATTGCATGGATTGCGACATCGGCGACCCTCCCCCTCCCCCAACAACACTACGGCGTATGTAGACAGAACTGATCAACTGAAAACTGTAACATTATCCGTGTATATACAATGGCAGTAGCTGGGATCGCACCTGTCGTGACGTCATCAGTGTGACGTCATGGGAGCGCTGTACGAGGACGTGGAGAATTTCTTCGGCGACATATTCGCCTGGTACGGTCGTCGAGTGGCGCGGCGTCCTCTGCCGTTCGTCGTCGTGCCTCTCTTGGTCTGTTCACTGCTCGGACTCGGCTTGTTCAACATACACTACGAGGCCGACCTTGAGACGCTCTATACACCAGTCAACAGCCGAGCTATGAAAGACCGAAGCACCCTGAGACGACTCTTTGGACCATACTCTACACCCGACCAGTTTTACCCGCACCAGGTTTTACTACTTAGTTTTCCTATCTCTCACTGTAATGTCTGGAGTGTTATAATAATACCGACCCGCTATTCCGATGGTTAGAGTTAAGGTAAGAGTTAGTCAATAGTGGATCTTCGGAATAGCGAACCCATATTGTTATAATTGCCTATAGTCTCACTCCACTCAAGCGTTCTGACTGATAGCGTCTCGGCTTTGAATATCACACGTGCCTCTAGGCAGAACACGCCATCGATCACGGCCATGAAATTAACATCACACGTTTCAGCACGGTCTAATGTGTATATGTAATGTGTACCAGATACCGCACTGCTGGGGTGGGTACTAGGCAAGTACGAGTACGAGCTTATATCACTCCAAATAGTGCAGTGTCGTACTAAAAAAAATCACGCTCAGATCACTTAGACTACACCGTCGTTTGCCTTATGACGCATGGCTGCAGCCGAAAAATGTGAAAATGCTACCAGTGCAAGTTGGATGCCATTTTCACAGTCTTGCATTTTCCAGCTACTGCTTTTCCGTGGTCCTTCATTTTAAGGTTCTACAAATGTGCGCCCCTGTAAGACAAAATTCTTTGCATTCCATTGATTACAGTGTCATGTTTGCACGGTCTTTGTAGGTGGTTGATCGACCGACATACGTCGAGGTGATTGTCACTGCCAAGACTTCTAGCGCTGAGATCAACAACCCACCCGACGACGACGACGACGACGCCGATCGGGAACGAGGCGGAAATGAAACGAAAACGAAGCTGACGAGTGACAACCAGACAAGACATGTCGACGTGCTGTCGCCGCCTTACATAGACGAGGTACGATACAGGCCTATAGCTGACGATCAAATAAACAGCGATGCTGAAATTTAACTGCGTGTGTCACTATACTGTAGAGTTAGTTGATCATGCGTCACTTGTACCCGATCCGACCCGAAACGACTTACCGTACAGAAAATTAGTTGCGACCCGATACATGGTCAGCCGCTTACTATAAATCAGTTCTGTTTATAAAAAGCATCTTGAGCTATCAAGCTTCAGATGCTTGGTTTATTTCGATTTAGTGAGGGCGTCCGCAGCGAAAATGTTGGCTCGCGAGTAGCGACGCTGATAGCTAAAAACGACTCTTATTGTCAAAGAGCATGTCTGTATCCGACTTTGTCTGTCCGCAGAACAGATTATCGACAGCAGATGTTCGTAGGACAGCTGCCGCTGGCGGTCGTGAGCCACGTCGCCTACCGGCTTGTGAAAAAATATTAGTTTGGTCTTAACATGAAGCAAAAAATGTCTGATGAAACCTGGTCTGACTGAGCTGAGCAAACTGACAGAAACTGAAAAAACAATGATTTTATCATACAGCGCAGTAAGCTACAGCTGTTGTCCAGTCTGATTGTGTGTACATGCGTTTGTGCTGTGTAGATACGCCGACTGTACTACCACATTATCAACAACGTCACAACACCGTCATCGTTGTCGTCATCACCTCTGGACCATAAGGGTTACCCCGGTACTTTAAGCTACCGGGACGTGTGTCCGAGACGCGCTAGTCGTTGTGTCGTCTCCGGTCAAGACCTTCTGCTCACCGAGACCGCCGAAGAGACCGAGACCGAGTTGCCCCGACTCGGTCTACCGGACTGTGTGCGCCGCACGGACAGGGCTAGGATCAGAGACTCAGCCGCAGCGGGCATTTCCTTCGAGCGGACCAGCGGGACAACTGAAGACCCACCGGACCACGGTATGATAAAGTGTAGCATTTAACACGGTTTACAGTGTATTGTGCGAGTGTAACGATGCACAATACACTGTAGAGTGTAGACTCTGATGAAACGTGCTTATTTTCTGGCCGTGATCGATGGTTTGTTCTGCCTGGGTAGACCAGGGTTATGATGATGTAATATACAAACGTATAACGCTGCCAGTCGTCATGCTTGAGTGCAGTGAGATTAATCACGGGCACTTATAACACTTGAAACACTATAGTGAGAGATAAGACTTTACGTAGGTGATAAAATAATTCTTTTATCATCATATTTGTCTGAGAATTTGACAAATTGCAGATATCGACGCCTGTAATATAGTCAACATTACAGTAGGCTATAACAAACCCGTAACAAAAGGAAATCGCCCATTCATTAGTTTTGGCTGATTCATGGGGTGTTACATCGAGCCGATAAACCTACGAGTGCAGTCGAGCGTGACCAAACAAACCGTAATTTGTTGCAATCTCAACACCCGCACAAAACAAATTATTGTCTTTAGCAGCCGCTTTGATATTTAAAGCCAATTTCGGTTTTTTAAAATAAATGGAAAGTCTTTTCCACGGTTTTGGCTTTGTGGCCGCTAAACGTTATTCTGTCTCCTAAGTTGCTGTATCTAGTTCGATCGACTCAAAACCGAAGGGGAGCGGTCTTTCAATTCAAGTCGGCATTAGCTTTGAACAGTTTAAGCGATTGTTAATTAAAGACGGGTGTTATAAACATTGTGTCTAATACCCCTTTTAAACGAAGAAGATGGCTCAAAGAACGTTCTAAAAGTGCATGACGAGCGATGTAAGAGCTGGCTTAAAGAACGCTTTAATACACCGTTTACACGATGAAGCAAACATGAAGCAAACGTATTTCATATACACGTGCATGACGTGTGCTCAAAGTTTGCTTCATGTTTGCTTGATGTTTGCTTCATCATGTAAACGGGGTATAACTGCTAAATCGTGTTTTTCAAGTTTCTTTACCTTCTAACTTCCCTATGTACAGGCTGTTTACCGGCGTTGGCGGTGAAGCTACGGTTTCATCTGAACGGCAGAGACGCAACAGCGCGCCAGAAGAGTTTGCACTGGCAGGATGCGTTTATTGACGCCATGTTGCTCTATCGCTCTGACGTCATCGACGTCGCCTTCGTCGCCGCTGATTCGCTGCAGGTACGTCACGTGACACAAGCACCTGCCTGCGCTATAGAACTACCAGGCCTGGTCCGATTTCTAAACCTCGCATGCAGCTTATTTCATGTGGAATATTAATTTGTAAAGTTTGTTACGAAAGAAATAAATCTTGTGCAGTCTGTGAAGTTTGGAACTTTGGCCCATCGCAAATGTAGGGGCCGATTTTTTTCAAGTACGTGTATACTTGCGATTAGACCTAAAATCCACTGAAATTGCGCTCGAAATGTTATTTTTATGTGGCCGTTGTGATAGGATGCATTGCGAGTGTTGCTGGTTTGTCTGTCTGTCACGTCCTGGTCACTTCCTGACCCAATAACAAGCAAAAGAGAAACGAAAATTGACGTGAACGTTTTCCAACGTAAGTGTAACGGATGTAGCGATTTTTAGCTTTAAAGTTTAAACGTCAGAACCACCAGATGTTTATGGTAAATAAAGTTTCGTGTGTGTTAAAGACCTAGCGAAAATTACGCATGTTTAATATCCCGTTTATACGATGAAGCTGGCTGGAGTCGACGAGCACTCGACGAGCTGGCTCGACGAACCTCACGGCTCATCGAGCACACATCAAGCTTTCATGAAGCAGCTCTGACGGGCCTCGCTAACTCAAGTGTAGGCAGAGCTTACTGCTCATCACGTGTTTATGATTATAAACTGTCTCCAGCATGCTAATTATTATGGTTCATCAAACCAGTTGGATGAATGCTTGCAATATCAAGCATGTTTGATAACTCAAGCATTCATCAAACGCTTATTAAGCACTGATCAAGCCATATTGATGTGTGCTTGATGAATGCTTGCCGAATGCTCGACGAGTTATGCCATTGCAATCTGTAGATTTAAACCAGCTTGCTGAGTGCTCAACGAGCGCTCGATGAGCCCGACGCAGCCCGCCGTCGCAATGTTCTGTGTGTAGCTGGAGTCACGTGATCACATCGGCGACGACACGCGTCTCATAACGGTCTCGATCGTCGCCATGTTGGTTCTGGCGACAATCACCGGATGGAGTTGTCGTCCAGGCTGCGCATGCGCACACGGTGGTCACGTGCCCCTCGCATACATGGGCGTGGTCGCCGCGCTGCTCGCTATTCTCGGCGCGTTCGGATTCCTCAGTCTGATTGGCTCGCGCTTTGTCAATCTCTGCAGCGTCATGCCTTTTCTTGTCCTCGGTAACTTCACTTATTCATTCATTCACGGGTACCTCACTTACAATGTACCTTACCTTACCTTTCGGGGCGGGCAAGATGTTACACCTGCCCAGCGTTGAGGCCGTATTATTCCAGCCCGATGCAACCAAAGGTTACTGTAAACGGCTGTAAAGCCGTAATAAGAATGTAAAGTCGAAATCAGCGTTAGACATATAGGCCGAAAAAAGCCATTAGTAACGTGCAGGATGCCCGTTTTATCAAAAAGTTGGTCTGCTCTTAAGGCGCGTACACAACTGAACTCAACTGAACTTATGGGCGATAAGTAATGCATTGATCAGTTAAGTTCAGTTCAGTTATGACGCTCTGTACGCGTCTTTAGTTGTCGGCTCTCTTCCAGATTTAAAATCTTTCGGGTTCTCGGAGTACTAAACCTCACCAGCACTTCAAGGTGGCAGACCAGGATGCGGAATTCTTCTGGTAGGACTAACAACTTGCTAGTAAAATTCTGGTTTTAATAGGTGCAGAATATATTAATATTTGACCTGTTTCGTAAAGCCAGTTGTTTTTGTTGTCGTGATGCGGGATCACACAGCGTTAGTGTTAACATTTTCACGAAACAGGCCTACATATAATCAAATCGGAGGCTTACTTTTTTGGCCTACCCTGCAAACCGTGCGCTTTTTATAAGAATGTGAAATGTTAACATGGGCCGGCCGGTGTACAGGCATCGGTGCGGACGACATGTTTCAGCTGATGATCGAATGGCGAGCGACGAACCCACGAGACGAGACCGAAGTGCGCATGGCTAACACTCTACGTTCAGCTGCCGTATCAATAACCATCACTTCACTCACTGAACTACTGGCCTTCTGTATCGGCGCCACCAGTCCATTTCTCGGTGTACGCAACTTCTGCGCATGCTCAGGTACGTTAGCTGCAACAAAAACTCAGCCTCCTACCCTCACCGGGGTGGGAAGTGAGCAGTGAGTGGCATAGACTGCATAGAGTGTGGCTGATTGGGGCGGTGGGTCGTATGTTTGCTGGCTGATCCGCGGACCGCTTACAAGGGCAACAGATGGCCGCATAGTGCGCTGCGGTATGGTCATTAGCTGATGCCAATCAGCCGCTATTTCTGAGGTTGTACAGTTTTTCTGGTCACAAGTCTGCTGACGTATGCAGCGCCTTAGCAAGTACTTGATGGTTTCAGAGATAAAAAAAATTCGAAAATTCAGATGGCCTGTCGAAAACCGAGCGCGGCGTAATAATAGGTAGCGAAGTCTGCCGCGGCGTTTGATTCTGATATTGGTGTTTTCTATTCGCACAGCAAATAATGGGATTCATGTTGATCTATGGACACAGAATCGATGCGTGAAGCCCGCAATAGTGCATTGTATTATTCGCTTATTTGTTGTTTTTATTGTTCGCCAGACAGAAAACGTCATTTACTGTATGCAGGTCCAATGCATTGTCGCACTAAGCAGCCATGCTTTTTTTCGTCCACACGAAACCCATTAGCCTAGCATAGGATGGAAGGGGCTTCACGCGTCCCGTCCATAGAAGACCACGAATAACAATCTAGGGTCCGGCTTTAAACTTTTCACAAATCAGCTCTAAAATGCATTCAAATACACCGTTTTCACATTTTACAATATCGAAAAATTTTCGGGGGAAGAGCTCACATCTCTCTGTACACCATAGATGTAAAAAACATTTTTGTTTTTATAAAAGTTTAAAAAAACATGTTTTTAAAGTTCTAAAGTTTTTATTTTTTTATTTTTATGTTTTTATTTTGTTTAATGTTTTTGTGCATTTTAATGTCTTGTTTTTTGTTTTAGTTAAAACATAAACGTACAAATTACAAATATGATTTATTTTTCATGGGCAAATTGCGTTGAGCTGTTTTTGATCTGTATATTCAGTACATTGCGGTTTTTAGTCTTTACAAATGGTAGGTTTTTATTTTTAATTATTTGAGTTAGATATTCTTTGCGTGTATACTGGCAAAAAAGTTGTGATTGGAAACATCTGCAGTTTAGTGTTTTTTATGCATGTTTTTATAATGTTTTTTGTTATAAAAGTGAAAAAACGTGTTTTTTTATGTTTTTTATTTGCAAACCAATGTTTTAACATCTATGCTTTACACCCCACCCCACGAGTGCCCCCATACCTGTGGATCCTGGCTACGCCAGTGACGATGTCCGTATCGACTTACTGGTACCGCTACATTTTGAAAATGCGCATCGTCCATCTATGATCAAACAGTAGACCTAACTGATATTGCGCTGTATTGCATGATGTCTGCCTCGGATATTTGTTTTCTTTTATTATTGGTTTGCTTGTTCACAGGCCATAATTTTGCTGTTATATATCCGCTATAGGATGTTGTTACTATCAGTAATGTGCCACCTATTTCCAATAATATGTTTTACCTGTGTTTGTTTCTTAGTTTGTGTCTCTGCCTGGAATATTGCTTGAGGAAACTAAGGTTTTTAGTTTTTAAGAAAAAAAGCTTTAAAAGTCGAAATTGTAGGTTTTTAGATTTTATTTGTTGTGCAATATATGATAGGCATACAAATCGTATTTTATTTCATATTTTAATCGTAATCTTTGATTTTTTGACGTCACGTCGTCCACTCAACAAAAACGTGGTGTCAGGGAAAATGATGTAGGCCCGTATAAAATATGGGATCTTTTTTGTAGGTCGAAATTTTTTCCTAATTGTACACTAAAAGAAAACATCATCCTCAGCTTGCCGTGCCCGATGTACGAGCGTAGGCGGCTTCATGAACTAAGCACCGGTAACCTTTTCTGTTCTTCGCCTGTCTTACCTCGCTGTGACCTGAAACCCGCTTGTTCCTCAGCCACCTCGAGTTCAGTTTTGGGTGTGATCCTTCCGAGGATGACCTTCAGTAGTATCTTGCTTGCATGAGATACATGTATCAAAGATATCGTTCGATAGTTTGCGCATACTGAAGGGTCCCCTTTTTTGTAGAGTGGCACCAACGCACACAATAATCCAATGCATTGTCTTAACCACAGAATCCTCTCCCAACTTGAGTAACTTGATTGGTATGCCATCTGGCCATGCTGCTTTTCCGCTCTTTATGGATTCGAGTGCCTTTTTCATGTCTTCTACTGTTGGAACTGGCCCTGCTGTAGTTGTACGGTCTTCCTTCCTCGAATAGTGTTTGGGTGGCCGTTTTTACAGCCTGTAAGGGCCACTTCGGTTGCTGGGAAAGATCCCGTCTTCCACAGTCATGTGTCAGTCTGGCGCTGGCTGCTCGAGTTGCCTTAACGTTTGCTATGAGATTGGTACTGATACTCCCGCTGATGCTAGTCGTACGGTCTTCCTTTTTCAGTTGACGCTCTTCCAGGTCGACCTGATGGTTTCTCCCTGCTATTGGTCCGCGGCTGCTTATTCGACGGACTGGGTTGCCCCAATCCACTTATCTCGCAGCTGACCTCTGTTGCCAGAGGTCGTTCCACTAACCGCCACCCGTGCCATGGACGCGTTGAGTGGCAGTACAGCTCTGACTCCGGGTTGGTGTGGTTGCGAGAAGTTGGTTCCGATACTCCTGCAGTGAGTCGCACGGACTTCCCTCTTCTTTGTCGGCAAGTTGCAACCATACTTCCTCCGGAACCCAAAAACAGAAAAAAAACATACAAAAGTACAAACCTAAAAAAGCCCTAAAACTTGTTACCTTTTTAATTGAAAAATCTGTTGGCAAAAACCAGGTTTGTGTAGCCGTGTTATGCATGCAAGTGCGTCTGCGAAGTTATTCAAAAGGTTGTGGACCGATTCTGACGACATTATTCTGGCACGCATATCGGCATTCTTAGGCGACATTTTCGATGATTTTTGTTTGTAATTCATCCGTTCTAATAGGCCGCATTATGGTTACTGCTCGTAAATCCGTCCGTCCCCTTATCTGTCTGTTACGCATGGTCTTCTCAAGCTTGAAAAACGTACATAAAAACTGACATTGGTGCGAAGGCTTTTTACGGTAAAGTTAACCGTTGTGCCACTTTTTCAGTTCAAAAGGTCAGGCGGACGGCCGCATAATGTAATGTTTGTTGTTGCGATTTTTTTTATTAAACTATAGTAGACTGTGTGTTCGCTAGGTGTCGGTGTATTTCTGTGCTACGTAAATCAACTCACGTTCTTCTGCGGTTGTATCATACTCCATAGTCGTCTTGTCACCTCGACCTGTCGACGAAGGTCTGACTGCTGTTTGAACGCTTGTGAATTGTAAAGGTTTTTTTTAACAAAAATGCGTTTGTGACATTGCAGAATATCGTTCTAAACTAATGATTGGATTCTGATCTCTTTGACCTGTACAAATGTCGATGATTTATGATTATTGTATACAAATTTTTTAAAGTTACAAAATTATTTTTACATACTTTTTTACAAACTAGGCCTAAAGTTTTTTTTAGTTTTTTTACTGACATTAATTGTATATTGGAACCAGATTTCTCCTCCCGCCAAGAGTTTTCATTCTGTTCCGGTTTTTCGCGAAGTTATTTGTTCTCGTGGGTAATTTAGACGCTGTAATGCACTATCGGTTTCACTGCTGTAGATTGGGCATTATGAAGATGAGTTTAAAGCGACAGATATGAAATAAACTAAAATGAAAGCCGCGCGCTGCGGTTCAGTCCAGTCCTGTTCTGTTGCTTTGCACGTCCCTTAATAGGCAACACCAAGATCAACTCAGACTACATCACTCCCAGGTAGATTAATCAAGTACCGGCGTATCATGCTTACAATGCACGACAAAATCAAACAAACGGGAGGAAAATATAAAAAAATACTACAATAAAGTGATATTATGTTGCATGCATTGTCGCAGCAGTTCGTCGTTGGAGCTGGGTGGAATCACTGGTCCGTCGAGTCCCAGCTCCGACACTCCGGCGCGCTACCGGCGCAAGTCGGTGGCCGCCACACGGTCCATGGTGGAAGCACTGACGGTGTTCATCCAGCAGACGTACCCACTGGCACTGCTGCAGTGGCTCGGCAAGCTGGTCGTGGTCGTGTTGTTTGTTCTCTACATCGTTCTGTCATCATGGGGTGTCTCGCGGCTACGTGAGAGCTTCCAGCTAGAGTCCGTCATTCCGGCAGAGTCTTACTACACCAAACATCTCCGGGTCAGTCGCAGGGATTCTAGGTTTCATCACTTGCTGGATTGTACGAGTAGTCAGCTCATCGAGAGCTCATCGAGCTGGCTTGATGAGCGCTCGATGCTTACAGTATCAAACATTTTGACGCGATACAGCCATGCTGTAAAGCCATCCTTAGAACGATTGTCGTCTGTCGGTGAGTAACGGATGTATTGTGGCTAAACGGTGAGAAATAGGGCCTACATTACTACTGATCATCCTTTAGAAAGTCACATATTGCCTTTTATAATTTTTGATGCAAAATATTGATTTTGGATGACCTTAAACGTCAGTACCGCTGTTGTGGTTAAACGGTACGTCGTATCTGGGAAACGTTGCGAGATAGAGCCTAGGTTGCTGTTAATCACTAATAGGAAATCTCATACGCCCTTTCAGATGAAATCGAAATCATCGACCTTGGATGACCTTTAAAGTTAGCACTGCAACAGGAACTGCTATAGGCTGTAGCGCGTCTTCTCTAGCGACAGCGGGGCTTCTTGTTGATATTACAAGCAGTCATCAAGCTGCTTCGACAAGCATTCATCAAGCACACATTAAGCACTCATCAAAGCAGCCCGATGTGTGCTTGATAAGAGCCTTACAAATGCTCGATGAGCTATGCCATTGCAATCTATGGACTTGAACTGGCTTGACGAGTGCTCGACAAGCTGGTTCGTTGAACCAGCTCGAGCCAACTTCGTCGTGTAAGCAGCATATATTATACCCCGTTTACACGATCAAGCAAACATCGAGCAATCAGCGAGCAAACATCCAGCAAATGCATTTAAAATACACGTGCACGACGTGTGCTCTAATTGATCAATGTTTGCTCTATGTTTGCTTGATGTTTGCTTCGTGTATGCTATGCTTTATGCATGCTTCATATAAATTTGCTCGATGTCTACTCGATGTCTGCTTGATGATTGCTTGATTGTGTAAACGGGGTATTAACTTCATGACTGTGATCGGCGCTATTTTCTGCGTGTGACGTCCGTGAGATATACAGAAGTAAGACGCGTTTCAACCGTCGCGTTTCACTGCCATCACTGGAATGAGATTACCGGCGGTTGTAACACTGCGCAGATACTGTGGTGAAAAATAGGACAGCGTAGGTCGTAAAAATACGTGGCCCAAACTTGACGAGCGCGCGTCGAACATTAGTCAAGCCGGTCGAAGTATCTCTTCATTAAGCACACACGTTGTGGGCATTAATGAGCCCAGAAAATGGCTTAAACTTTCCATAAGGCCAATTGGCGTTTCAGAGTTTTATCGCGATAAAAAGTATACCGCAGACCACAAATCTGATACTGCCTGCATAGACTGAAGGCGCGTACAGAGCGACGTTCCTTAACTGAACTGAACTGACACGGTTTTTGACGAACTGGCCAATGGGCAAGCAGGGCGAGCCCACTGGTCATTGATTGACGCGTACGTGAGCGTAGCCACGTAGGCCACCGACGCCGTTAGACCATGCTTACTCATGTGCATTACTGCTTGCCCATTGGCCAGTTTGTCAAAAACCAAACCATGTCAGTTGAACTCAGTTCAGCTCAGTTACGTCGCTCGGTACGCGCCTTAACGTATGTATGCGTGTGTGAGTCAGTTGGACAAAGAGTACTTTTGGAGCACCGGTCTGACAATGATGCTGGCTATTGACAAGCCTCTGCCGTATCACAAGAAGGTCGTGCAGCGTCAAATTATCTCGTTTTTGGACAGGGTCGTTGCCTCGCCATCCTTTGTCAACGCCACCAAAATATCGTGGATGGTAATTACCTGTTTCATTTTTTCAGGCGGAATCCGCCTAGTTCATGCAAATTTCTCCGTAGCGTGGTCTGTCTGACTTCCTGTCTGCGCACCCTGCTTAAACAGTTTAACGGATTTTGATGTCATTCGGCAGGTACACCTGTGAGGTCCACTGACATTGTGTTAGATGGGGGTTCCTGACCCACAGAAGAAGGAGAGATTCGGAGTCAACCCCAGACAAAACATGCAATTGCAAACTGCTGCTGCCATTTGGGGAATAAAAACGAGCAGAGATTTTGCTTTTTGCATTTGTTTTTAAAATTTTATAATGGTAAACTATTGCACATAGCCTACTGTAGGCCTACGTGTCATACGTTATAATAGATCTACCTATACTGCTGCATGAGATGCACATAACAAAGTAAACTTATTAACTTTTTATACCGACCTAAATATAGGCCGCTTTCGCTCATCTGTCTGTTTGTTTACCCATCTGTTCTATTCGGGCTCGTAACGCGAAAACGAAACAACAAGCCCAGCTATCGCTAGGGTGGGCCGACCTACCGCCTACGTCCGATAAAAAACCAGCGTCCGACTTCCGTTAGCGGAAAGAAAGCAATTTTCCAAAGTGAGTACAGTCCTATATACGCTACGGTGACGCTGCTATATCGAACACTACAAGTAACGCTAGGATATGATACGGTAATTCGGTGCACGCGGGTGATTGGCTGCAGGCAGCAACTTTGCATACAAAATTTCAGCCAAACGAACCTATAGGAACTCCTATCACCCTATCCAACGGTACCATCGCCAGCCTCTACGACGTACGGTTTAGTCACAATGCATGCGTTACAGAGAGACAACGACGACAAACAGACAGACGACAGATGACACACCGTACCAGTAACCAAAGACTCCACCAAAAACAACTCAGGAAGACTGAAATTGGTGTGATCGTTCCACTCCGAAGGAACAGCCGCTGTGTCAATTTTCATCTCAAAACGACAGGCCAGACGTCAAAAAACCTCAAGAAAACGACACATACCTCGCCACACACTGCGTGCGTGGCGTTAGTCTAAAAGCAGACTTTCAGTTGAAATTCAAAATAATTAAAACTGTTGGATATACCTAAGTAAGAGGATAGGCGCGTTTTATGTCGGCAGCGAACTGAGATCTTTGCTTGCCTGTGATTGGTTTCAGAAAACCTATCTGGAATACTGGAATAAAAAACTGAACGAGACAGGTGAGATTCCGAGAGACAAAGAGGCGTGGCTTCGACCGTTGATTGACGGCTCGTTCTTCGCAGAACAGCCGCAGTACCGTAACGACGTGCTGCTGTCGTCCGCCAATCACGGCTCGGTCTCCGCTTCCCGTTTCTACGTGATTGGCCGGAGAGCGGACACGGAGGCCAGCGCGGAGGAGGGGCTTATGTTAGGAGTACGTGAGCTGGCGACTGGCTCAGAACCGTCAGTGATTCCCTACTGCCCGGAATTCATCTACTACGAACGCTATCTCTCCGTCAAAAAGGATACTCTCTTGCCAGTTGGCGTCACTATAATTGGTTTGTGTGAACTAGACTTTTGGACGAAATAACATGGTTACTTACCCACAAATGTTGTAGTAATCACACCTTATCGCACATTTCATGAATGCTCGTCGTCAGAGGTTTCGTTTGAGTGGAGGAAACAGTTAACTTTTGCTATTTGATAACGTTACCAGTTTCATCACACGCTCGGCAAATAGACGGACGGCAGCATTATCATGTCGGCAGTCGGCGCCGACATCTTTAATTCTCGCTACTGTTTAGGGGCCTACTCCAGGCGTTGTTGGCTGAAACAGTAAGTTAACTAACCAAAAAAAACTACTGACACAGTTTAGGCCTCCAGCAAGCTGAGATAGGGCAAAATGTTTGTCAGGTAGTCTACCGTAATAAGCTAATCTACTGTGTGCTAATTCAGCAAATCACACCGGGCATTTGATCATTTGTTTTAACGTGCTTCACTGGCTGATCCCGAAGCTGGAAAAGGCGTCATAGCGAGCGCGGTAGTGCAAGCCCATAACGGATGTCTGTGGGCTTATCCCAAGCTGGTCCAGGGCAGTGTCTCGTCAGTGCCCAGGGGGTCAGAGGCAAAGCCTCCCTGAAAACGAACGTTTTTTGTTGGCAGTCATATGCAGAATTTCTGCTTGAATATTTCGACGTTTTTTGTTTACAAAATGCTACTTTAAAGAGAACTGGGACTTCACTGGCCACTGCAAGCGGGCCATACCCGGATATCCCCTCCCCAACCAGTAACGTGCTGTGTTTTGTACTGAGGGATCCCGGGTTAATATCATTTATCTAAATTATTTCATTTCCTTTTTGGCCATTTTTCTTCTAAATTTACTAAAATTGTTCCATTTTATCAGGTTATTTTTATCGTACAAATTTTTCTTTCCTAAATTTCTCTTGTTCCGGTTTTGTAAATCGTTAGTTAACAGACCGTAAATTGCCCTTTTAAATTGCCCTTTGAATTCGTACCGGGTCCAGTTTCCTACAATACTATGCATCGTGCACAGGAATGTTGTTCGTGGCGCTGGTGTTCATTCCGCACCCTATCCCGGTCGCCTGCGTGACGGTGTCGATGGTGAGCGTGGTGGTCGGCATAACGGGACTGATGCAGTTCTGGGGCGTCACGCTCAGTGCTATAACGACCATTCAGATCATCATCGGTGTCGGTATCTGCGTGAGCTTCACTGTGAGCATGAGCCACGCCTTCATGACCGCCACCGGCAGAAACCGCAACGACCGCGTCGCCGCCGCACTGGAGAAGGTCAGAATCAGCGACGTCGTGGGTTAAAAAAATAGCCGGGACAGCAAGTTGCAATTTCCGGCAGACAGTTGCAAATTTTCGACAGAGGTCTCGGTGCTTACAATCATAATTTTGCCCGAAAATTTCAGTCTCGCAACTTTCACATTTTTGGACAAAGTTTTTCAAAAAGAAGATTTTCCTAAATTTTCCGACAGCCCAGAATAAATTAGGAGGAACCCGGGGCAACTGTCCCCCGCCCCTTCCCACCACGACACCAATGATCACAATGAATAACAATTATTAAACTAAATTATAGTCATAAATGTTTACTGACATATCCACCGTCATAACAGATAGACCGATAGTGCATTACAAATCAGTTTCAGAAACTGTTGAGTCTTGAGACTTTGCGAAAAGCCGGAGCAGATATCCTGATGTGGGGATGAATCTGGTTCCAGATTTCTCTGTAGCGTGGTCTGTGTAGCTATATGTCACCTATCTCTCAGTCACATTCGTGCCTTCTACTTGAACAGTTCGATGGATTGTGATGTCATTTGGCAGTTACACGGTGTATCCACATTGTGTTAAGATGGGGGTCCCTGACTTCCATGGTAAGGCGCGAGATTTGGGGGTCGAATCAAACCCCCAGCCAAAACACTCAAATGCAAATTGCTGCTACCGCTCGGCGAAAAGAAACAAAAAGCCATTCCGCTTTTTACCAAAATACTTTGGTGTTTGTATAACTATTGAATGATTGGGTGGCTTGGTACTGCATAAAGGTTAGGACGTTAGACTTGCGATCGTGAGGTCGTTGGTTCGACTCCCGGTTGAGTCGCTATCAAATGAAGTGGGTAATGTCTGCGGCAGCCAGTGGTTATGGCAAAGTGCGTTCACCTGTGTCGGCCGGGTGGCAGGTGATCCCATGTGGCAGGTGACGCTGAGTAGCACTAAGATTGGTTTTTTCCATGAAGAGCTATAGCCTATACCACACTGATGTTTGACTGCAGGTAGCGTTGCCGATACTTAACGGTGCTGCGGCGTCGCTGCTGTCGACGCTGGTGATGTGTCTGGGCAACTCGTACGTCTTCGTGTCGTTCTACAAGACCATGATCCTCGTCTTCGTGCTGGGAGTCCTGCACTCCGTCGTCTTTCTGCCCGTCCTGCTCAGTTTCGTCGGGCCGCGCCGGACCAATCGTCCGCGGGGGGCGACCACCGCCCAGGGGGGAGGAGCCCCGGAGGCGGCGTCCGTCCCTCGTCGCTGCAGCGTCCGCGGGGTGAACTGCGTCGTCGCGACCCCGGCCCAGATCGATCCCCCGCAGTCCCCCGGACTCGGATCCGGCACGGTGGAACTGCGGACTCTGCCGGGCGAGGCGGAGGCGAGTCATCGAACGTCGTTGTTTGCGGGGGAGAGGGACAGTCTGAGTGGTTACGAGGGTCGTCCGGTCGTGCGTGTGGACCGACACGCCGCTGCCGGTAACAACAACGAGACCCACAGTAATCACGGCCAGTGTAAACAGCGCCCCGTCGACAGGATCGAAGAATCATAATATTATGTCCAAACAACTCCACCTTCTTAGACTTGCTGACCAGGGGCAGTGGCGCCGTGGCCGGGGGAGTGTAGGCAGGGGTCCCCTCCCCTTAAATTCTGGGCTGACTAAAATTGTCCTTGTCAGAAAATTTTGGTCCAAAAATGCACAATATGGGACTATAACCCTCATTATTGGGGACATTTTAGAGGCAAAAATGAAATTTTACGCAATCTTCTCTGTCGGAAATTTGTAGTGACTGTCGAAAAATTGAAACTTCCTGCTTCGCCTACTTTTTTTAACCCACGACGCCGCTAGACAGGCACCTACCACTTAGGAGTTAGTGGAAGGGTTGCAACGTCCCATAAAGTTTCAGCTTAGGGGCGTTTACAGGGAGAAGTGGATGTAACTTGCGTCCAGTTTGGCAAAAATTCACATAAGCCATGGACACACTCGTCACTCAATAGTTGTCACGTTTTGGCTGATTTTAACCCCTTCCCCCCATCTGTCACTTACTGTCATACTTTGCTGACCCCCTTCATTTCACACTCGACGTTGGCCTAACGGAAATTACATGACGCAGTGTTATTCTTTTAAATTTAAAATTAATATCCGAATATTTGTACCTAATTAAAGTGAAATTGGTTTGCAGAATAAGCAGTAGAATTTTTTTGCCTGAACATAGACTTCATCCTCCTTAAATTGAGTATCAGCAGTCTTTTGCTTCTAAAAGCCAGACTCCTATCGAAAAAGAGTTGTGAAGCGTGACATAGGCCTAACATTGTTGTTGTTACATGTTGGCTGTGTTAACAAAATTCAGATTAATTTCATAGGCAGATGCGTACATTATTGACAAAGTCTACTGAGTTTAGTATTTAAGTGTCATTATATTCACTGGTAATTTGTACTTTAAAGTGCATTTAAATCCGGCCTATTTCTCAGGCCCACAGAATACAGCAAAACTGTGTGACATCTGACGAAGTTATCACAAATATAAAAGGGGTGGTTTTTGAAGACACAGTGTAGGATAATTACAGTAATTATTACAGTAATGTAGGATAATTACAGTAATTATTATGCATGATAAAACAGCAACATGAACGTCAACGTTATACTGAACAGCCTGACAGCACAGCTACAAATCCCATTGAATTCATCATCATCGAAGGAGCTTTCACAACGCTCCCGCAAAGTCCAGACCCCCTGCCATGGATGGTGGAGGTAAAAGGGAAAACAAGGGCTAGGTATGGCGAAGAAAGAAAAGGTGGAGAGAAAAGAAGCAAAAAGGAAAAAGGGGAGGGGTGCTCAGTTGGAACCAGGTCGCTGACTGGCTAAGGCCGGCCCTGTGGATAAATAACAGCAAATTTGATGCTATGCTTCATGCTCGTTAATTTCTTGACAAGCATATTGCCTTTTCAAAGCCCTGAATGCTGGCCGACAAAACATGACAGTTTTCATGTGAAATAAACTTCAGCAAATCACAAACAATCAACAGACTCGTAAAATTATTCTGTCAGTCGAATTATGCTCTGATGCGGAAAAAAATTACTCCCAAGTAAAACGTAATAAAAATAATTGTCACAATGTTACTGCTTGACTGGCCACTCGGGCTCAAGCTGTGAGGTTATCTCTCCCACTGTCATATCTCCAACATCCAGCGTACTCTCTGCACAAATGGACAACATCTTGATGGATCAATCATTGACTTAACAAATCAGTTATACCCCATTTACACGATGAAGCAAACATGAAGCCCTAGAGCACATATCGTGCATGTGTATATTAAATACGTTTGCTTCATCATGTAAATGGGATATCAGTCAGTGGAGTTTATCTGAAAAAAAGACAGCACAAAAGTTTGACTGAAGTTAGTTAGAACAGTACGTTTAAAGTTAATAGCAATTTACAAAGAAATCCACAAGAATTACACTAACATAAAATGTATAATATATAAAAAAACAAAAGATCAATATAGTGATGCCAGGAAAAAGATAACTGACACATACTAAAAGCAAACAGTGCGAATAAATTGTATAAAATGTTGTGATTTTGGCGGCAAAAATTCAGACCCTCAACAGCATGGCAAATTTCAACAACAAATTGCTAAATTAATGACTAAACTTTTTAATCCATTGAACTTTTAAAAAGAGAGATTGATAACTAAAATATTTGTATCAGTCATTCAAAAAGGCTGATATAATAATCATGAATTACGTTGTATATAAAAACAATAAATTTGCTGTTGTTTAAACCTGCAAAGTTAGTGACATTCAAACACTATCTCCACCATATCTATTTGTCAGCAATTAATCAAAAACTTACAAACGGATTTCATTACACCTTTACAGGGGTTGCACAGCCCAAGAAATAAAACTTGCATACAGGATCACCAATTTTTCATCCCATAACACATTTTTGTATAGCTCATGGAAAAAACAATTGCAATATTCAAAAGGCAACATTCAAAAAATTTCTGCATCAAAATCAATATTACATCTAAAATAGAAAAGAAGCAGACAATTGATCGCACCATCAAGCTTCAAGTCAGACAAGCGAGTAAGCAAGTCATCCGTGTCTCTATCTTCATCTGTTGTGCTGAACTCAACGCCGGTGTAAGCTTCATTCTGCCTACAGTACTCCAACAGCCTGCACACAACCCACATACCAAGGCTACGTTCACATAGACATGAGCACGAGTACAAGTACGAGTCCGGGTTTCCGTTTATGGCCCGCAGAAGCTTTACTCATACGAGCGGAGCGTTCACGATCACTTGTACAAAAACTTAATGCGTGTCGGCCATACTGAATGAAATCGAATCGAGGAAATGCTTCGCCATTATATTCCATCACATCGCTAATAATTTTACCAACCGCGCACCTCTAATGATGAATGATTTTACAATGACATCAGTTCTGACATCAAATATGTGCCGCAGCTTTTATAAATTATATCAATGTTATTTACGGGTAGTTTACTTCGGGTTGGATAAAAACACGACCTGCACAGAAACTCCTCATACGAGTGAAATTTGCAGGTGAATTGGCTTGTATGTATGTGAACAGCTGCCATTGAAATACACGCAAACTCGTGTTGGCCAGAACTCGTATACAGGTAGGCTGGACAGCGCTGGACTCGTACTCATGTCCATGTGAACACTGGCTAACATATGTATTCATATGCATTACATACACGTGAATGATATGCTATACAGTTGGTGGCGATTGGCCTGGTCCACAGGTTGGCAGCTGCCTGGTGCTCGTGCTGCTCTCGCCAAATGAACCGAATAAACATTTGCAGTGGCAGTGCCATGATGACAGCACAATAAACACTGTCGTGGATATTACTATCACTATTACAGTATAAGCATGGTCCTTACATTATCACAATGTGGCAGTTTGGTGGCTATCCACACAAGCAGAAGTCTGCATGGAAACAGACACCAAACCCATCCTTGCCCATCCCCGTGAACACTGTACTCATCCCCACCACATCCTTATCACTCCTGTTCCCATCACCGCCACATCCCCAGTTTCACATTAATGAATATGGACAGAAAACACAATATATTAATGAGTACAACATGAGACATCAACAAAAGATTGGTATTGGTCCATCTCGAATCCAAGACTACTACGTTTACAGTCCACTCCAGACAGAAAAAAGAAGACGTCAACAGTTCATCTCTCTCTCTTCCAGACAACACAAACCAAAGATGGCTGACTTTACATTTTACCATCGAATTACCATCGTATTACCATCGAAGAAAATTTGATTAAAATGTTAGACTTCTTAACAGTGCAAAATGACTGACAATGAACATTTGTAATGTAAATTCTGCAGTTTTTGTGGTCTTTCTGACTGACCACAAAATTAATTAAAACAAACGAATTAATTTCAACTAATGGGCTGGTGGCATAGCATTTCATCTATTCAACATTGAAGTTACTCTACACCAGACCGGGTTAGTACTTAGATGGGTGACTGCCTATATGTAACCAGGTGCCTAGGTCAACTCAGCCTAACATTCCCGCAGGGTAGGTAAACTGAGTACCGGCCTATCTGGCTGGGGTTAAGGCAGGGTGCATTCACCTGTGTCAGGTGGCAGGTAACACTGTGTGATCCCATACGGTGGGTGACGCTCCGTAGCTCTGAGATAGGTTTCCAATGAAAAGCTATAGCATTTAACTGTTAACCATTAATTTCTGGAGATTAATCGATTGAAAAAAATTTAATCAGTAGCAGAGACAAAAATACGTCTTCAAACATGAAATTCAACAGTGGTGACTAACTTGTTCCAGTGTGGATCTTGGGCTAGTACGAATGGATTTCCGACGACAATCAGCAAAGCCTTAGCACGAGTCACAGCAACGTTGAACCTCTGCAGTCATCAATCAACACATTATTTATCACAAATCATATAAATCAGTGCCTGTCAAATAAATTTCAGCAAGAAAACAAAACAGCAGAATAGACTCATCAGTTAAAACTATAATTTTTAAGAAACCCCAGTCATGTCACAGACTGGGACCGTGCCAAGGTGATTGACAGAGAAAGCAACAAGATGGACCAATGGATCAGAGAAGGAACAAGACAAGTCGACGAACCGAGACGAGGGATCATATCAACTTCCACACATCTATGACTGCTTACTGTTCGCCACAGCAACAGTCATTCTGACGATGGCAGCAGCAACAAAAACAATAAATGTAGGTTATATTTGTACAAATTTATATAACTAATAAAAAATGGTAAAACATCTAGTTAGAAACCAACTTTCAGCTATTAAGTATAACAGACTACAGGCTGCATGTTTTTCTTAGGCGGGCATCTGACTACTGCTACCACTAGTACTACATCAACCACAACTACCAACCTTAGGGTTGCGCAGAAAGCCGAGGTTGAACTTATAGTCCAGTGGCAGGTGGGCGTGTGTGCTGCGGACTGTAGACATGATGATGACACGACGCTCCTGGCCTTGAAACTCTTCCACCGACCCCACTGTAACTTCACTCCATTGCTTCAGTGCCAACGCACGACGCATCTTCTCAACCTACAGACACACTGTCTGATAATAGGAGCCTACACTGAATCAACCGTCACTTCACCGCCAGTGGCAAACTGCCATTGCTTTCCACCAGGGCCACAGAGCATTGCTGCCCATTGGCCAATGCCAAATTACACTGCACGGTGACAAGGGCATGTGAGTAAACAACTTGCCAAGAGTTGTTACTTGTCAGTGCACCAGCCGTAATTTAACCCGTCTTCTTAAACACAAGTCACAATAGCCATACAGGTAGTCAGTCATTTGATACAAGAAATTTCAGCTAATACGAGACACACAAAAGCCTATAGCAGTTCTGGTTCAGTAGTTTAGCTGAAAATTGGGGTATTCACTCTAAGTTAATATACAAATACCAAATACTCTATCTGGATCGCATAACGATAGTTCCGTGGCGCCACCTTGTGAATGATTAAACTTGTGTCGCAGCCCGAAATCACCAAAAAATCCATAAAACCCCCTATTTTGGCTTTCAAGGTCATTCAAGGTCGCCTTCCTATTCGCGTAAGACTTCCTATTAGTGATTAATAGAGCTGTCACAGTTGACGCATTAATTAACGCGTTAATAAATTAACGCGTGTTAAAAAAATTAACGCACGTTAAAAAAATTAACGCACATGCGTAAATTTATTTCATTCAGTTACTAAATTCTGTGCAGCAAAAGTTCGGATATTCCATTAAACTGCGGTTATATGACAATCGAATGAAATCAAGTAACTAAACTAGTTTTCGTTTCATCACTACTGTAAATAA